>Ga0272444_10000012_pt1:0-200000 | contig 380981 bp, 385 predicted proteins | sample SSMForm13_FD_201033 | JGI IMG/M metagenome (GOLD analysis project Ga0272444, IMG submission 201033) | Marine sediment archaeal communities from Little Sippewissett salt marsh, Falmouth, MA, United States - SSM-Form-13 | ecosystem: Environmental > Aquatic > Marine > Wetlands >... | reverse complement strand
ATAGGAGTGAAAGGCTAATCAAGCTCGGAGATAGCTGGTTCTCCTCGAAAGCTATTTAGGTAGCGCCTCGTGTCTCACTCCTGGGGGTAGAGCACTGTTATGGCTAGGGGGTCATCCCGACTTACCAAACCATTGCAAACTCCGAATACCAGGAAGTGCAATCACGGGAGACACACGGCGGGTGCTAACGTCCGTCGTGGAGAGGGAAACAACCCAGACCGCCAGCTAAGGCCCCTAAATCGTGGCTCAGTGGGAAACGATGTGGGAAGGCATAGACAGCTAGGAGGTTGGCTTAGAAGCAGCCACCCTTTAAAGAAAGCGTAATAGCTCACTAGTCGAGTCGGCCTGCGCGGAAGATTCAACGGGGCTTAAGTCACGTGCCGAAGCTGCGGACGCATGCTTGCATGCGTGGTAGAGGAGCGTTCCGTACGCCTGCGAAGGTGAACTGTAAGGTTTGCTGGAGGTATCGGAAGTGCGAATGCTGACATGAGTAACGATAAGACGGGTGAAAAACCCGTCCGCCGAAAGCCCAAGGTTTCCTGCTCTACGCTAATCGGAGCAGGGTTAGTCGGCCCCTAAGGCGAGGCAGAAATGCGTAGTCGATGGGAATCCGGTTAATATTCCGGAACCGCTTATTACTGCGATGGGGGGACGGAGAAGGCTAGGCAAGCCGGCTGTTGGTGTCCGGTTCAAGCCAGTAGGGAGTGGACTTAGGCAAATCCGGGTCCACAATCCTGAGAGGTGATGACGAGTTCCTACGGGAACGAAGTTGTTGATGCCATGCTTCCAGGAAAAGCCTCTAAGCTTCAGGTAGTAAGCGACCGTACTCGAAACCGACACAGGTGGGCAGGGTGAGAATCCCAAGGCGCTTGAGAGAACTCGGGTGAAGGAACTAGGCAAAATGGTACCGTAACTTCGGGAGAAGGTACGCCCCTGACGGTGATGAAATTCACTTTTTGAGCTGTTGGGGGCCGCAGAGACCAGGTGGCTGCGACTGTTTATTAAAAACACAGCACTCTGCAAACACGAAAGTGGACGTATAGGGTGTGACGCCTGCCCGGTGCCGGAAGGTTAATTGATGGGGTTAGCTTCGGCGAAGCTCCTGATCGAAGCCCCGGTAAACGGCGGCCGTAACTATAACGGTCCTAAGGTAGCGAAATTCCTTGTCGGGTAAGTTCCGACCTGCACGAATGGCGTAACGATGGCCACACTGTCTCCACCCGGGACTCAGTGAAATTGAACTCGCTGTGAAGATGCAGTGTACCCGCGGCTAGACGGAAAGACCCCGTGAACCTTTACTACAGCTTCACGCTGAACTTTGAACAAACTTGTGTAGGATAGGTGGGAGGCTTTGAAGCGCAGACGCCAGTTTGCGTGGAGCCAACCTTGAAATACCACCCTGGTTTGTTTGAAGTTCTAACTCAGGTCCGTTATCCGGATCGAGGACAGCGTGTGGTGGGTAGTTTGACTGGGGCGGTCTCCTCCCAAAGAGTAACGGAGGAGCGCGAAGGTACCCTAAGCGCGGTCGGAAATCGCGCGTTTAGTGCAAAGGCATAAGGGTGCTTGACTGCGAGACAGACACGTCGAGCAGGTGCGAAAGCAGGTCTTAGTGATCCGGTGGTTCTTCGTGGTAGGGCCATCGCTCAACGGATAAAAGGTACTCCGGGGATAACAGGCTGATACCGCCCAAGAGTCCATATCGACGGCGGTGTTTGGCACCTCGATGTCGGCTCATCACATCCTGGGGCTGAAGCAGGTCCCAAGGGTATGGCTGTTCGCCATTTAAAGTGGTACGCGAGCTGGGTTTAGAACGTCGTGAGACAGTTCGGTCCCTATCTGCCGTGGGCGTTTGAGACTTGAGAGGAGCTGTCCTTAGTACGAGAGGACCGGGATGGACGTATCTCTGGTGTTCCGGTTGTCACGCCAGTGGCACTGCCGGGTAGCTAAATACGGACGGGATAACCGCTGAAAGCATCTAAGCGGGAAGCCCCCCTCAAGATTAGGTCTCACTGGAGCTTCGAGCTCCCTGAAGGGCCCTTGAAGACTACAAGGTTGATAGGCTGGGTGTGGAAGTTCAGTAATGGATGAAGCTAACCAGTACTAATTGCCCGTGAGGCTTGACCATATAACACCCAAACAGTTGGGTGATCGCGTCAACGACATGGTCCCAATGCAATCTATACCCGAATTCCTTCGTTTCGCCTCAAGGCGGGGCGATTGAGCCAGTTTGCCTGGCGGCAATAGCAAGGTGGAACCACCCGATCCCATACCGAACTCGGAAGTGAAACGCCTTAGCGCCGATGATAGTGTGGGGCTTCCCCATGCGAAAGTAGGTCACTGCCAGGCGCTTAACACGAATACCCGGTCACTCAGTGGCCGGGTATTTTTTTGCGCGCGTTTTACCCCTTGAGTCGGGATGATTTATGCGTACTGCGGGGGTCAGGAGGAGTGGGGAGAACGGGCTGATGCCTGGTGCTGATCCATGTACTTGCGGTAGTAGCGCAGCACCTTCTTGACGTACCCCTGGGTTTCGCGATAGGGGGGAATGCCGCCGTGACGGGTCACGGCCGTGGGGCCGGCATTGTAGGCGGCGAGGGCCAGCGTGGTATCCGAGTCGAACCGATCGAGCATCTCGGCGAAGTATCGGACACCGCCCGAGATGTTCTGGTGCGCGTTGAAACTGTCGGTCACCCCGAGCATCGAGGCGGTTTGAGGCATCAATTGCATCAGGCCCTCGGCCCCGACGCGCGACACGGCCTCGGTGTCAAAGCAGGATTCTACCGTGATGATGGCCTTGATCAGCAACTCGTCGACCTGGTGGCGGCGCGCGTAGCGCCGGATCACGGTCATGTGGGGTTCGGCCCGCTGCTCGAGGATCTCCGGCGTCACACCATGACAGGACTTGGTCGCCGTCGGCCGTCCATAGCGTCCCTGATAGGTATAGCGTTGGGGCTCATGGAGCTTGCGATCGGTGATCCAACGGGTGCCGTCCTCTTCCTCGTAGACGAAGAATTCGGCATGCGCGGTCGCCGAAGCCATCAGCGCCCCGAGGGCGCAGGCCAGCACGGTGCGGCGGAAGACCGGGCGCCGTCGGGCACCCGCATGTGGCTGATCGGATCGTGACATGTCAGAGAAAATGTCTGCAACTTGCTGAAACATACGTAGAATAGCCGAGATGCTGGATCCTTTCGATCTTCTTTTCGACCTGTCGGCTGATCGCTTTACCTCGGGCGAATGGCTCGCGCGGCGCCACGGCGTTTCGCGTATGGCGGTGTGCAAAGCGGTGAAGCGGCTCAGCGCCCTGGGCGTGGAGGTCGCCTCGGTGCGCGGACGGGGATACAGGCTCACCGATCCGATCGAGTTGCTGGACCCCCTGCGCGTCTCCAAAGGCCTGGGCGAGCGGAACCATGCCGTGCTCGATGTCCTGGAGTTTCTACCGAGCGTGGGTTCCACCAATGCCTATCTCATGGGGGGCTACGATTGCGCGGACCCTGCACGGGTTGCGGTGCTCGCCGAGCATCAGACCGCCGGTCGGGGGCGTCGCGGTCGGCTATGGGAGTCGCCCTTCGGAGCTAACATCTACCTTTCACTGCGGTGGCAGTTTCAGATGCCGGCTGCAGCGCTGGGTCTTCTGAGCCTGGCGGTGGCTTCGGAAGTGGCCCACGTCCTCGAATCGGAAGGCCTGTCCGGTCACGGGGTGAAGTGGCCGAATGACATTCTTTGGTGTGACCGTAAGCTCGGCGGGCTCCTGCTTGAGCTGGCGGGCGAACAGCAAGGTCCCTGTGGCGTGGTCATCGGGCTGGGTCTTAACTGGAAGATGCCTGCCTCGGTGGCTGGGCGAATCGGGCAGCCATGGGTGGACCTGGTGTCGGCGCTCGGTCACGAATCCGGTGGCCGCAGTCACATCGCCGGCCGCATGCTTTCGGCCCTGGTGTCGGCCTGTTCGAAGTTCGAGGCCTCGGGTTTCGAGGCTTTCCGCGCCCAGTGGGCCCGGTTCGACGCTGTTTCCGGGCGTGAGATCCGCGTTCATGTGGGCGACTGTGTGCGCCTCGGGCAGGCCCGGGGTATCGACGCGGAGGGGCGCCTCGAAGTCGAAACCGGCCAGGGTCTCGAGCGCTTCGCGTCGGGCGAGGTCAGCATCAGGGCGCTGCGATGATCGTGCTGGGTGACATCGGTAACTCGCGCCAGAAATGGGGCCGCATTGAAAGCGGCCGCCTCGTCGGGGTGGTCGCGTTGGCGGCGAACGACGCTGATGGGCTGGCGGCGTTGTTTGGAGACTGCGCGCGGCATCCGGTGCGCCGTCTCTTGGTATCCAGTGTGGCCGGAGAGGCGGTTCGGCGGCGCATCTGCCGGCAAGCCGCGGATGACGGATTGCCGGCCCCGGAGTTCGCTGCCACGCCGCCCGAGGGCCGTGGCATAGGCATCACCCTCGGTTATCACGAGCCGGCGAAGCTCGGGGTCGATCGCTACCTTGCAATGGTGGCCGCGCATCGGCACTACCCGGGCCCGGTGATCGTGGTCGATGTCGGTACCGCCGTTACCGTCGATGTCGTCGACGGCAACGCTATGCATCGTGGCGGCGCCATAATGCCCGGCCTCGGACTCATGCACGATGCGCTCGAGCGCGGCACTCAGGGTGTGCGCGCACCAAGGCTCTCGTCGAATGCCCTGTTCGGGCGCGATACGGCCGAATGCATAGCCACCGGAACGCTTCACGCCGTCGCCGGTGGTATCAACGCGTTGGTGGGGCGTATGTCGGAGGTGCTGGACGCACGGCCGCAACTGGTGATCACGGGCGGCGACGCGTCCGCGGTAGAGCCATTACTCGAAGCCCGGTACCATAGCCACCCAGATCTGGTCCTGGAAGGACTGGCCATACACGCGGGCGTTTGATGCGATATCTCTTCCTGTTTCTGGTGCTTCTCAATCTGGCCTACTGGGCGTGGCAACACAGCGTCGCCCAGCCGGAGCCCCTGCCGCCCGCCCGCGTGCTCGCGGACGTGCCCCCGCTGTTGTTGCTGTCGGAACGGGATACCGGCGTGACGCCGGCTGCCGAGGCAATGCCCACGGCCGACGAGCCCGCGTCCGAAGCAGTCGCCGAGACGGAGCCACCCCTGCGCCGCTGTTTCACGCTCGGCCCGTTACGCAGTTCCGAATCGGCTGACTCCCTGGCCGACGCCATCGAGGGCGCGGGTTTCGCGGTCTCGCTGCGGGAACGCGAGGAGGAGGAGATTGCCGGCTACTGGGTGTATCTGGCGCCCTACGAGTCACGGAAGGCCGCACTGGCAGTGGCCCGCGAACTCGCCAAGAAGGGCATCAAGGATTATTACGTGGTGCCGAACGGGGACTACGAAAATGCCGTTTCCCTGGGGCTCTTCAGCGAGCCCCAGCGCGCCGACCGGCGTACCCGTCGCATTGCGGACCTCGGCTACGAGGCGCTGACATCGGTGCGTTACCGCACGCGCACGCTGTACTGGCTGGATTACGATGAGGAAGGCGAGGCCGTGCTCGCTGCGCAGATCTGGGAACACGCCACCACCGATGCCGAATCGATCCAGCGGATCGTGCGTGACTGCGATGAAATTGCTGGCCGTTAGGCCATCCAGTACAATTCCACCGGCATCTTTACCCGTGCCGACATAGCACAATTGGTAGTGCAACTGATTTGTAATCAGTAGGTTGGGGGTTCAAGTCCCTCTGTCGGCACCATCTTTCCCTCTCTTGCGGGCGACCGCTGCCTCAGGTCTCCTCGGTCGCGGTGCTGGGACCGGCCGCTGAGCGCGCCGCGGTGGTCTCCGTTTCAGTCAATTCCTCGTAGACGGCGGCCAGGCGCTGCGCCATCGCGGATGCCGACCACTCTTCAGCATAGGCCTGTGCATCCTTTTTCAGGCGACTGTGCAGACCGCGGTCTGATAGCAGCCACGCCACCTTCTCGGCAAATTCCACGCGCTCTTCCTCGGCGACCAGGGCGCCACGTTGCGGCTTGAGTATCTCGCGTGTGCCCATCACGGCGGTGGAGACCACCGGCGTGCCCACGGCCATCGCCTCGAGCAGCACGAGTCCCTGGGTCTCGGTGCGGGAGGCAAAGACGAACGCATCGGCCGCCGCGTAACAGTCTAGCAATTCGCGCTGGCGGTCGAGGTAGCCGATGAAGCGGACATTGCCGGAAATGCCGAGCGCGTCGGCAAGTCGGTGCAAATGTTTCTCGGCAGGGCCCTCGCCGGCAATGACGAGCACCGCCTCGGGCAGCCTTTTGAGGACCTCGACGAACATCTCCAGCACGAAGTCCAGGTTCTTTTCAAAAGCGACACGACCGACATTCAGGCAAAGGGAAGTCTTCGGTGAGAGCCCGAGGCGTTGCCGAAAGGCCGCGCCATCGCCCTCGCTGAACCGATCCTTGGTCAGCCCTGTGGGTAGCACTTCGATCGGCTGCTCGATGCCGTAGGCGCGCAAGGCATCGCGCATGGCACGCGATGGCGAGATGACCCGGTTGACCTGTCCACATTGCGCCCGGCTGAACCGGCGCGCGACGGCCCGAAGCAGGGGGCGGGGTAGCCAGGGAATATAGTTGTAGAGGTATTCCTCGAAGTACGTGTGATAGCTCTCGATCACCGGGGCGCCGAGGCGGCGCGCCAGCCACACGCCCAGGTAATGAGCGACGAACGGGGTCTGGATGTGGACACAGTCGATCTCGGCTTCCCGAAGACTGCCGAGCAGGCGCTTGATCGGGGCCGTCTTCATCATGCGGTCCTCGCGGTCGAAGAACAGCCCGCGCGACGGAATGCGGATGATGTCGGATTCGTCGGGCTCGTCCGCATAACGCGGGGCGATCAGGGTCACGCGGTGACCGGCGCGGATGAGTTCGTTACGAAAGGTCTGGATGGACGTCGATACCCCGTTCACACGTGGGAAGTAGACATCCGAGATCATCAGAATGTGCATGGATCAAGACTGGATGAAGTAGAAACTCAGGTGCGCAATCGCCCAGCCAATCAGGGCGCCGGCGGCCACGTCACTCGGGTAATGAAGGCCGAGTACAACGCGAGAAGCCATCACCAGTACCGTGAAGGGCGCCAGCACCCATGCCAGTTCCGGGTAGTGCGTGACTGCTACCGTACTGAAGCTTATTGCGTGCAGGGTATGACCCGAGGGAAACGAAAAGTGGTCCAGCGGCGCCGTGCCCAAGCGTATTGCCGGTGTCACCTGGTACGGGCGCTCACGCAGGGTATGTCCCTTGAGAAGTTTGTAGATGATCAGCCCGATAACGCCCGTGGCTGCCATCTGGATGGAAACGGCAATGGCGTCCGTGCCGTATAGCATGGGAAGCAGCAGTATTAGCGTGTACCAGAAGACGCCGTCGCCGAGTCGGCTGATCCGGGCGAAAAACCGGCGCAGTGCGGCGATATCGGCGAGCCGGTTGCAGCGCACGCAGAGGTCCAGGTCCATATCCAGGGCGCGGCGCAGTGGGGCGAGTCGGGTTGGGTTCATTCGTGTAATCCCCGGTTCTGTTCACCATCAGACTGCCGCTTCATCATGGCCGCCGTATGACGCCCTGGTGACGCTGTGATGACAGCGTCACCAGGCGAGGCGTTACGCATGGGCGCTGGTCCGGCGATCTGCAGCAATGGCGTAGTCGAGCAGCCCGGTGTGGCGATCCCGCTCGCGACGGGTTTCGCCGCGGCCGATGGCGTAGTAGACGAGTCCCGACTGTCGCATTTCCACAGGATCAAAGATGTTGCGACCGTCGAAGACCACCGGGGCCTCGATCGCGGCGCGCAATTCGCTGACCGGTATTCGGAACTCGTCCCAATCGGTGACGACGATCAGCGCGTCCGCGCCCTTGAGGGCCGCTTCGCGCGAGGCGCAGAGTTGAAGGTCGGTGCGATCCCCGTAGAGGCGTGCACACTCGCTGGCGGCGACCGGATCGAAGGCCTGTATCCGGGCGCCCGCCGACCATAGGGCCTCCATGACTCGCCGGCTGGGTGCTTCCCGCATGTCGTCGGTGTTCGGCTTGAAGGCCAGCCCCCAGAGAGCAAACGTCCTGCCCGAAAGGTCACCCGCGAAATGCTGGGTGATCTTCTCGATCAGGCGCTCCTTCTGGCGCATGTTGACGTTCTCCACTGCGGCGAGCAGTTCCGGCAGGTAGTCGATCCCGTGGGCCGTGCGAATCAGGGCCTTGACGTCCTTGGGAAAGCAGGAGCCACCGTAGCCGCAGCCCGCGAAGATGAAATGCGGCCCAATACGTGGATCGCTGCCAATTCCGTGACGGACCTGGTCGATGTCCGCGCCGAGACGCTCGGCGAGGTTGGAGAGCTCGTTCATGAAGCTGATCTTGGTGGCCAGCATGGCGTTGGCGGCGTACTTCGTGAGTTCGGCGGACGCCACGTCCATGACCAGGACCTGGTCCGGCCGATCGACGAAGGGCCGGTAGAGTTCGCGCATCAGGTCGCCACACTCGGGCCGGTCAGCGCCTACGATCACCCGGTCGGGGCGCATGAAATCACCGATGGCGGCCCCTTCTTTGAGGAATTCCGGGTTCGACACCACGTCAAAGTCCATGTCGGCACCGCGATGTGCCAGGGTGTCGGCGATCACGGCCTGGACCCGTTGTGCCGTGCCCACCGGCACCGTCGACTTGTTGATGACCACCCGGTACTCTTCCATGTACGAGGCAATCGTGCGCGCCACATCGAGCACGTGGCGCAGGTCGGCCGAACCGTCTTCATCGGGTGGCGTCCCGACTGCGATGAACTGGAGCAGCCCGTGGCGCACGCCGTAGGCCGCATCCAGCGTGAACTCGAGGCGGCCCTCGGCACGATTGCGCGCGACCATCGATGCGAGGCCCGGCTCGTAGATCGGGACGTGGTCGCGATTGAGCGCGTCGATCTTGACGGGGTCGATGTCAACGCAAACGACCTTGTGACCGGCTTCCGCCAGGCACGTGCCCGTCACCAACCCCACATAGCCACTCCCGTATACCGTGATCTGCATCTTGTACCTCACCGCAAAATAGGTTCAAATTGCGTCCCCCGCGGCCATGGGCCCGAACGGGGCATGCGAGGCAATGCTAGATCCGGTATGTGACAGGGCGGTGAGGCCTCGGTGACAGCATGGCTACAGCCATTACGGGCGGAAATTGGAGTTGACAGGCGCCGGCGCCTGCCCCAAAATTACCGCCTTTCGTCTGGAGGGGTTCCCGAGCGGCCAAAGGGGGCAGACTGTAAATCTGCTGGCTCAGCCTTCGGAGGTTCGAATCCTCCCCCCTCCACCAGACTCGAAAGTCCGTCCCCGTCGTATCCGGGGAAGGATGCGAACCGAGAGAGGTTCGAGGCGAGCGAAAGCGAGCCGACGTTGCGTAAGCGACGGCCCGGAGGGCGGTAGGCCGAAGGCCTGGAGTAATCCTCCCCCCTCCACCATGATTATCGGGAGCAGGGTGGTGTGCCCGGCCCGGGCCCTAAGGAATGGGCTCAGCAGAACCCATTCATTTGGGTCGCTGGCAAGGCGGGTGTAGTTCAATGGTAGAACTTCAGCCTTCCAAGCTGAATACGTGGGTTCGATTCCCATCACCCGCTCCATACAGATAGTGGCGAGGCCCGACTCAGGGCGGCCGATTCGGTTGAATCGTCGCCAGTGTCGGGTTTTGCTGCGAAAAGAAGGTTTCGGCCCATATAGCTCAGGCGGTAGAGCGCATCCTTGGTAAGGATGAGGTCACCAGTTCGACTCTGGTTATGGGCTCCAGATTAATGTTGCTTTGATTGCTTTCCAAAGACTCGATGGGGTGTTTGAGTTATGTCCAAGGAAAAATTTGAGCGTACGAAACCGCACGTAAACGTCGGTACGATTGGTCACGTTGACCATGGCAAGACCACGCTGACGGCGGCGCTGACGGTAACGCAGGCGAAGAAGTTTGGTGGTGAGCAGAAGGCTTACGACCAGATCGACAACGCGCCGGAAGAGAAGGCGCGCGGTATCACGATCGCGACCTCGCACGTGGAGTACGAGTCTGACAAGCGTCACTACGCTCACGTGGACTGCCCCGGCCACGCCGACTACGTGAAGAACATGATCACGGGTGCGGCGCAGATGGACGGCGCGATCCTGGTGGTGTCGGCGGCCGACGGCCCGATGCCGCAGACGCGCGAGCACATCCTGCTGGCGCGCCAGGTTGGTGTGCCGTACATCGTGGTGTACATGAACAAGGCCGACATGGTCGACGACGCCGAGCTGCTGGAGCTGGTGGAGATGGAAGTGCGCGACCTGCTGTCGCAGTACGACTTCCCGGGTGACGACACCCCGATCATCACCGGTTCGGCGCTGAAGGCGCTGGAAGGCGACGAGTCGGAGATCGGCATGCCGTCGATCGACAAGCTGGTCGAGGCGCTGGACAGCTACATTCCGGAGCCGGAGCGTGCGGTAGACGGCGCTTTCCTGATGCCGGTGGAAGACGTGTTCTCCATCTCGGGCCGTGGCACGGTGGTGACCGGCCGTGTGGAACGCGGCATCGTCAAGGTGGGCGACGAAATCGAAATCGTCGGCATCAAGGACACCATCAAGACCACCGTGACCGGCGTGGAGATGTTCCGCAAGCTGCTGGATCAGGGTCAGGCGGGTGACAACGTGGGCGTGCTGCTGCGCGGCACCAAGCGTGACGAAGTCGAGCGTGGCCAGGTTCTGGCGAAGCCGGGTTCGATCACCCCGCACACGAAGTTCGAGGCGGAAGTGTACGTGCTGAGCAAGGAAGAGGGTGGTCGTCACACCCCGTTCTTCAACGGCTACCGTCCGCAGTTTTATTTCCGTACCACCGACGTGACCGGCGCGTGTGACCTGCCGGAAGGCGTCGAGATGGTGATGCCGGGTGACAACGTCAAGATGACGGTGTCGCTGATCGCGCCGATCGCGATGGAAGAAGGCCTGCGCTTCGCGATCCGCGAAGGCGGCCGTACCGTCGGTGCCGGCGTCGTGTCCAAGATTATCGAGTAATCTCGGATACAGCTCGCAAGAGGCTCTGGAGCGGAGGGCGAATGGCCCTCCGTTCCTTTCACGTTTTAGGGGTTACAGGCCAGTAGCTCAATTGGCAGAGCAGCGGTCTCCAAAACCGCAGGTTGGGGGTTCAAGTCCCTCCTGGCCTGCCATCTTCCTCAGATGGCGCCTTCCCCGCTGAATAACGCTTAGGCAACTAGATAACGCATGGCTGGAAAAGCCGAAGTACAAAGTTCCGGTCTTGACACGGTCAAGCTGGTGGTGGCGCTACTGCTCACGATTGCAGCGGTCGGTGCCTTCTATTATTTCGGTGAGCAGCCGCTGCTCTACCGGGCGCTGGCTCTGATTGCCGTTTGTGCCGTGGCCGTGGGCATTGCCCTGACCTCGGTGCAGGGGCGCAGGCTCTGGGGCTTCGTTCAGGAGTCCCGTACCGAAGTCCGTAAGATGGTCTGGCCGACCCGCGCCGAGACCTTGCAGACGACGCTGATCGTGCTCCTCATGGTCCTGCTGGTCGGGGTGTTTCTCTGGTTGTTGGACATGTTCCTTGGGTGGGCGATCCAGCTGCTGATCGGTACGGGAGGTTGATCATGGCAATGCGTTGGTACGTCGTTCACGCCTATTCCGGTTTCGAAAACCATGTCAAGCGCTCGCTCGTGGAGCGCATTAAGCGCTATGGCATGGAAGACAAGTTCGGCGAGATTCTTGTACCCACCGAAGAGGTGGTGGAGATGAAGGAAGGCCAGAAGCGTCGCTCGGAGCGCAAGTTCTTCCCGGGTTACGTGCTGGTGCAGATGGAAATGGATGACGAGACCTGGCACCTCGTAAAGGACGTGCCGAAGGTCATGGGGTTCATCGGGGGCTCCTCCGACCGTCCGGCGCCGATTTCCGATCGCGAGGCGGAGTCGATTCTGCAGCGCATCCAGGAAGGGGTGGAAAAGCCCAAGCCGAAGGTGCTGTTCGAGCCCGGCGAAGTCGTGCGCGTCACGGACGGCCCGTTCAACGACTTCAATGGCGTGGTCGAGGAAGTCAACTACGAGAAAAGCCGCCTGTTGGTGGCCGTACAGATTTTCGGTCGTTCGACACCGGTGGAGCTCGAGTTCCACCAGGTCGAAAAGGCCTAGTCGATCCGCGGGGCGTGCCGGCCCCACGGTGGTTCAGGGGAGCCGCAAGGCGTTCGTACCCACAGGAGAGTAAATCATGGCAAAGAAAGTCCAAGCGTATATCAAGCTGCAGGTGCCTGCCGGTCAGGCCAACCCCAGCCCGCCGGTCGGTCCGGCGCTGGGTCAGCACGGTGTCAACATCATGGAGTTCTGCAAGGCATTCAATGCCGAGACGCAGGGCATGGAGCAGGGGCTGCCTGTTCCGGTCGTGATCACCGTGTACAACGACCGCAGCTTCACCTTCATCAAGAAGACCCCGCCCGCCGCCATTCTGCTGAAGAAGGCCGCCGGTATTCCGAAGGGCAGCAGCACCCCGAACACCAACAAGGTGGGCAAGGTGACGCGTGCTCAGCTGGAAGAAATTGCGAAGGCCAAGGAGCCTGATCTGACCGCCGCGGATCTCGATGCCGCCGTGCGCACGATCGCGGGCAGTGCCCGTAGCATGGGTCTCGAAGTGGAGGGCGTATAAGATGGCAAAGCTCAGCAAACGTATGAAGGCCATCCGCGAGAAGGTTGAGGCCGGCAAGTTGTATCCGATCGCCGAGGCCTTCGGTCTGCTCAAGGATCTGCCCAAGGCCAAGTTCGCCGAATCGGTCGACGTTGCCGTGAACCTCGGCGTCGACCCGCGCAAGTCCGACCAGGTCGTGCGCGGTTCCACCGTGCTGCCCAACGGCACCGGTAAGACGGTTCGCGTTGCCGTGTTCGCCCAGGGCGCGGCCGCAGATGCCGCCAAGGACGCCGGTGCCGACATCGTCGGCATGGACGACCTGGCCGATGAAGTGAAGAAGGGCAACATGGACTTCGACGTGGTCATCGCGGCCCCTGACGCCATGCGCGTCGTCGGTCAGCTCGGCCAGATTCTCGGTCCGCGCGGCCTGATGCCGAACCCCAAGGTCGGCACGGTGACCCCGGATGTGGCGACTGCCGTGAACAATGCGAAGGCAGGCCAGGTCCGTTACCGCACCGACAAGGCGGGTATCGTGCACTGCTCCATCGGCAAGGTGGATTTCGACGCGGCCAAGCTCGAGGAAAACCTGAACGCCCTGCTGGCGGACCTGGTCAAGGCCAAACCGTCGGCCGCCAAGGGGCAGTACCTCAAGCGCGTGACCGTCTCCACCACCATGGGGCCGGGGATCCAGGTCGACCAGTCGAGCCTGGCGCTGTAATTGAACTTATACGGGAGGGGGGTGTCTACCCCTTCCCGCTAGAGACTTGATCCGCCCGATCTCCTCGGGCGGGCGCCCCGATGCCCCGGAAAGGGCGTGAAGGGCGGCGGCCTTCGGGTCGTCTCGAGGCCTGATATGCATGGATGCGTATCGTCAAAGACCGTAGGTGCCGGTTCGCCGGCTTAATGGCTGGATCGCCTACGTAGACGGTGTAACCCGAATCCAGGATGCCTGGTTAGGGGGCGCCGTTAAGTGACCGCAGGCTTACGGGCGTGCGGTTTCGACTCAACGGTGGTGGAGTGATCCCCCGCCGAAACCAGGAGGTAGTTAGCGTGGCATTAACTCTTGAAGACAAGAAACAGATTGTCTCTGAGGTTGCTGCGGTGGCTGCAGAAGCTCACTCCGCGGTTGCGGCCGAATATCGTGGCCTGACCGTGGAGCAGATGACCGACCTGCGCAAGAAAGCGCGCGAGGGCGGTGTTTATCTGCGAGTGGTGAAGAACACGCTCGCGCGTCGTGCAGTCGAAGGTACCGACTTCGAATGCATGCAGGAAGGGCTTACCGGCCCGCTGCTGCTGGCGTTCTCTCAGGAGGACCCGGGTGCAGCCGCACGCGTGATCAAGGACTTCGCCAAGGAGCACGAGAAGCTGAGCGTCAAGCTGGTGGCCATTTCCGGCCAGCTTCTGGACGCCTCGGCACTCGACCGTCTGGCCAAGCTCCCGACCAAGGAGCAGGCGATCAGCATGCTGATGGCCCTGATGAAGGCCCCGGTGGAGAAGCTGGCACGGACCATGAACGAGGTTCCGGGCAAGCTCGTGCGTACTGTTGCAGCCGTTCGCGACCAGAAACAGGCATCTGCCTAACTTTTTATAGATTCGGGTTTTTAATAGGAGAAACATCATGGCCGTTTCCAAAGACGATATCCTGGAAGCTATTTCTAACATGTCCGTCATGGAGGTCGTCGACCTGATCTCCGCGATGGAAGAGAAGTTCGGCGTGTCCGCCGCTGCTGCCGTTGCTGCCGCTCCGGTTGCCGCCGGTGGCGATGCCGGTGCTGCTGCTGAAGCCAAGGACGAATTCGACGTCGTCATGAGCAGCTTTGGCGACAACAAGGTCAACGTGATCAAGGTTGTCCGCGCCATCACCGGTCTGGGCCTGAAGGAAGCCAAGGAAATGGTCGAGGGTGCTCCCTCCACCATCAAGGAAGGCGCTTCCAAGGACGAAGCCGAAGGAATCAAGAAGCAGCTGGAAGAAGCTGGCGCCAAAGTCGAGCTCAAGTAAGCTCAGTCTTGGCGCAGCACTTCTGCTGTTGATCGCAGGGGGCTGGCGGTGTTTTCCACCGCCGGCCTTTTCCTGTTTGTTACATGTCGTTCGCGTGCCCGGTCGAGGCAGGCTAGTGGATTCAACGTGAGGAATCGCGATGGCTTATAGCTATACCGAAAAGAAACGCATTCGCAAGGATTTCGGCAAACGCCCGCAAATCCTGGATGTACCTTATCTTTTGTCTATACAGCTCGAATCCTATCGGCAGTTCTTGCAGCTTGAGCAAGACACCGAGGCGCGCAACGAGGTTGGTCTGCACGGTGCCTTCCGCTCCGTGTTTCCGATCGTCAGCTATTCCGGACACGTGCAGCTCGAGTATGTGAGCTACCGTCTCGGCGAGCCCGTGTTCGACGTCAAGGAGTGTCAGCTCCGTGGTCTCACCTATGCCGCGCCGCTGCGCGTGCTCCTGCGCCTGGTGATCTACGACAAGGAAGCCCCGGCGGGCTCCAAGGTCGTCAAGGACATTAAGGAACAGGAAGTGTACATGGGCGAGCTGCCGCTCATGACCGAGAACGGCACCTTCGTGATCAATGGCACCGAGCGTGTCATCGTTTCGCAGCTGCATCGTTCCCCGGGTGTCTTCTTCGACCACGACAAGGGCAAGACCCATTCCTCGGGCAAGCTGCTGTTCAATGCCCGCGTGATTCCCTACCGCGGTTCGTGGCTCGATTTCGAGTTCGACCCCAAGGATTCCATCTTCGTGCGCATCGACCGTCGCCGCAAACTGCCGGCCACGATCCTGCTGCGCGCGCTCGGTTATGACACCGAAGAAATTCTCGATACCTTCTTCGAGAAGAACAATTTCAAGGTCACCAAGGACGGCTTCGAGCTGGAGCTGGTGCCCGAACGCCTGCGCGGCGAAACCGCCGGTTTCGACATCGTAGTGGGCGGCGACGTGCTGGTCGAAAAGGGCCGTCGCATCACGGCGCGCCATATCCGCGAGATGGAGAAGGCGAAGCTGAAGTCGCTGGTCGTTCCGACCGAGTATCTCGTGGGCAAGGTGCTGGCTCACAACATCGTTGACACCGACAGCGGCGAGATCATCGCCAACGCCAACGATGAGCTGACCGCCGAGATTCTCGAGAACCTGCGCGAGGCCGGTCTCAAGACGTTCCAGACCATTTATACCAATGATCTGGACCACGGCGCGTTCATTTCCACCACCCTGAACATCGATCCGACCCGTTCCGAGCTGGAAGCGCAGGTCGAGATCTACCGCATGATGCGTCCGGGCGAACCGCCGACCAAGGAAGCGGCCCAGAACCTGTTCAACGGCCTGTTCTTCACCGAGGACCGTTACGACCTGTCCCCGGTCGGCCGCATGAAGTTCAACCGCCGCGTCGGCCGTGACGAACCCACGGGCCCGGGTACCCTGGACAAGGAAGACATTCTTGCGGTGCTCAAGACCCTGATCGACATCCGCAACGGCAACGGCCAGGTGGACGATATCGACCACCTGGGCAACCGCCGTATTCGTTCCGTCGGCGAGATGGCCGAGAACGTCTTCCGCGTCGGCCTGGTTCGTGTCGAGCGCGCCGTCAAGGAGCGCCTGACGGTTGCCGAGAGCGAAGGCCTGATGCCGCAGGAGCTGATCAACGCCAAGCCGGTCGCCGCGGCCGTCAAGGAGTTCTTCGGATCCTCGCAGCTGTCGCAGTTCATGGACCAGAACAACCCGCTGTCCGAGGTGACCCACAAGCGCCGTATCTCGGCCCTGGGCCCGGGCGGCCTGACCCGCGAACGCGCCGGCTTCGAAGTGCGCGACGTGCACCCGACCCACTACGGTCGCGTTTGCCCGATCGAAACGCCGGAAGGCCCGAACATCGGCCTGATCAACTCGCTGGCCGTGTACGCGCGTACCAATGCCTACGGTTTCCTCGAGACGCCGTACCGCAAGGTGGAAAACGGCAAGGTCACCGACGAGATCGTGTACCTGTCCGCCATCGAGGAGGCGCAGTACACCATCGCCCAGGCCAACGCGACCCTGGACAAGAACGGTAAGCTCACCGACGAACTGGTTTCCTGCCGTCAGCAGAACGAGTTCACGCTGTCGACCCCCGACAAGATCGACTTCATCGATATCTCGCCGAAGCAGATCGTGTCCGTGGCGGCCTCGATGATCCCGTTCCTCGAGCACGACGATGCCAACCGCGCGCTGATGGGCTCCAACATGCAGCGCCAGGCGGTGCCGTGCCTGCGTTCCGAGAAGCCGCTGGTCGGCACCGGGATGGAGCGCGCCGTGGCGCTGGACTCCGGCTCCACCGTGAAGGCCCGTCGTGGCGGCGTGGTCGACTCGGTCGATGCCAGCCGTATCGTCGTGCGCGTGAACGACGACGAGACCGTGCCGGGCGAGCCGGGCGTGGATATCTACAACCTGACCAAGTACACCCGTTCCAACCAGAACACCTGCATCAACCAGCGTCCGCTGGTGAACCCGGGTGACGTGATCGCTGCGCGCGACGCGCTGGCCGACGGCTCCTCCACCGACATGGGCGAGCTTGCGCTGGGCCAGAACATGCTGGTCGCGTTCATGCCCTGGAACGGCTACAACTTCGAGGACTCCATCCTGATCTCCGAGCGGGTGGTGCAGGAAGACCGCTTCACGAGCATCCACATCGAGGAGCTCACCTGTGTCGCGCGCGACACCAAGCTCGGGCCGGAAGAGATCAGCGCCGACATCCCGAACGTCTCCGAGAGCCTGCTTTCCAAGCTCGACGAGTCCGGCATCGTCTATATCGGTGCCGAGGTGAAGCCGAACGACATCCTCGTCGGCAAGGTCACGCCGAAGGGCGAAACCCAGCTCACCCCGGAAGAGAAGCTGCTGCGTGCCATCTTCGGTGAGAAGGCCTCCGACGTGAAGGACACGTCGCTGCGCGTGCCCTCCGGCATGGAAGGCACCGTCATCGACGTGCGCGTCTTCACCCGCGACGGTGTCCAGAAGGACAAGCGCGCCCTGCAGATCGAGGAAGCCGAGATCGCCCAGGTGCGCAAGGATCTGAAGGACAAGCTGCGCATCTATGAAAACGACGTCTACTCGCGCGTCGAGAACCTGCTGGTGGGCAAGGTCGCCGAGGGCGGCCCGAACAAGCTCAAGGCCGGTTCCAAGGTGACCAAGAGCTACCTCGCCGAGCTGGACCGCGAGAAGTGGTTCGAGATCCGTATGCGCACCGAAGAGGTGAACGAGCAGCTCGAGGCGCTGGCCAACCAGATCAAGGACCAGAAGAAGGCCGTCGAGAAGAAGCTCGTCGAGCAAAAGGAAAAGCTCACCGCGGGTGACGATCTCGCCCCGGGCGTGCTGAAGATGGTCAAGGTCTACCTGGCCGTCAAGCGCCGCATGCAGCCGGGTGACAAGATGGCGGGCCGCCACGGTAACAAGGGCGTGGTCTCCATGATCGTACCGGTCGAGGACATGCCTTATTCCGAGGACGGCGAGCCGGTCGACATCGTGCTCAACCCGCTGGGCGTGCCCTCGCGTATGAACGTCGGGCAGGTGCTCGAGACCCATCTGGGCTGGGCCGCCAAGGGCCTCGGCAAGAAGATCGCGCGCATGATCGACGCCAAGGCCAAGGTCGACGAGCTGCGCAAGTTCCTCGACACCATGTACAACACGGGTGGCGCCTACAAGGTCGACCTGTCCGAACTGACGGACGACGAGATCCTGAACCTGGCGGGCAACCTGCGTGCGGGTGTGCCGATGGCCACCCCGGTGTTCGACGGTGCCGGCGAGGACGAGATCAAGGCCATGCTGCAGCTGGCCGAGCTGCCGGAAAGCGGTCAGACCACCCTGTATGACGGTCGTACCGGCGACGCCTTCGATCGCCCGGTCACTGTCGGTTACATGCACATGCTCAAGCTCAACCACCTGGTGGATGACAAGATGCATGCGCGTTCCACCGGTCCGTACAGCCTCGTTACCCAGCAGCCGCTGGGCGGCAAGGCGCAGTTCGGTGGCCAGCGCTTCGGTGAGATGGAGGTCTGGGCGCTCGAGGCCTACGGCGCCGCCTACACCCTGCAGGAAATGCTCACCGTCAAGTCCGACGACGTGGCCGGCCGTAACAAGATGTACAAGAACATCGTGGACGGCGACCACCGGATGGAAGCGAACATGCCGGAATCCTTCAACGTGTTGATGAAGGAAATCCGCTCGCTGGGCATCAACATCGAACTGGAGCAGGACTGAGGTTCGCCTCGGTCCCTCGTGAAGAACTCTCAGGATTAGTCTGAGGCGGGAGAGACGATGAAAGACCTACTGAATCTTCTGAAGCAGCAGGGCCAGACGGACGACTTTGATGCCATTCGCATCGGTCTGTCCTCGCCCGAGATGATTCGTTCCTGGTCCTACGGCGAGGTCAAGAAGCCGGAGACCATTAACTACCGTACCTTCAAGCCGGAGCGTGATGGTCTCTTCTGCGCCAAGATCTTCGGTCCGATCAAGGATTACGAGTGCCTGTGCGGCAAGTACAAGCGCCTGAAGCATCGTGGCGTCGTCTGCGAGAAGTGCGGCGTCGAGGTCACCCAGACCAAGGTGCGCCGTGATCGCATGGGGCATATCGAGCTGGCCTCGCCGGTGGCGCATATCTGGTTCCTGAAGTCGCTGCCGTCCCGTATCGGCCTGCTGCTGGACATGACCCTGCGCGATATCGAGCGCGTGCTGTACTTCGAGGCCTTCGTCGTCGTCGACCCGGGCATGACCACGCTGGAGCGCGGTCAGCTGCTGTCCGACGAGGCTTATCTGGAGGCCATCGAGGAGCACGGTGACGAGTTCGATGCGCGCATGGGTGCCGAGGCGGTGCTCGGGCTGCTGCGCAGCATCGACATGGCCGGCGAGGCGCAGAAGCTGCGCGAGGAAATCGCGGAAACCAACTCCGAGACCAAGCTCAAGCGCCTGTCCAAGCGCCTCAAGCTGATCGAGTCGTTCCTCGAGTCCGGCAACAATCCGGAATGGATGATCATGACGGTGCTGCCGGTGCTGCCGCCCGACCTGCGCCCGCTGGTGCCGCTCGACGGTGGCCGCTTCGCGACGTCCGATCTCAACGATCTGTACCGTCGCGTCATCAACCGCAATAACCGCCTGAAGCGCCTGCTGGAGCTCAATGCGCCGGACATCATCGTGCGCAACGAGAAGCGCATGCTGCAGGAGTCGGTGGATGCGCTGCTCGACAACGGTCGTCGCGGCCGCGCCATCACCGGTTCGAACAAGCGTCCGCTCAAGTCCCTGGCCGACATGATCAAGGGCAAGCAGGGCCGCTTCCGCCAGAACCTGCTGGGCAAGCGTGTCGACTACTCCGGCCGTTCGGTCATCGTGGTCGGCCCCACCCTGAAGCTGCACCAGTGTGGTCTGCCCAAGAAAATGGCCCTGGAGTTGTTCAAGCCGTTCATCTTCGGCAAGCTGCACCGTCGCGGCCTGGCCACCACGATCAAGGCGGCCAAGAAGCTCGTCGAGCGCGAAGGGCCGGAAGTCTGGGATATCCTCGAAGAGGTCATCCGCGAGCATCCGGTCATGCTCAACCGCGCCCCGACCCTGCACCGTCTGGGCATCCAGGCCTTCGAGCCGGTGCTGATCGAGGGCAAGGCCATCCAGTTGCATCCGCTCGTCTGCGCGGCGTTCAACGCCGACTTCGATGGTGACCAGATGGCCGTGCACGTGCCGCTGTCTATCGAGGCGCAGCTGGAAGCCCGTGCGCTCATGATGTCGACCAACAACATCCTGTCCCCGGCCCACGGTGATCCGATCATCGTGCCGTCGCAGGATATCGTGCTGGGCCTGTACTACACGACCCGCGACCGCATCAACGCCAAGGGCGAGGGAATGATCTTCGCCGACGTGAACGAGGCGCGCCGCGCCTACGAGAACGGCCACGTCGAGCTGCATGCCCGCGTCAAGGTGCGTATCAAGGAAACGACCATCGACAAGGACGGCAGCCGCGAGCAGCAGACCCGAGTGGTCGATACCACGGTCGGGCGCGCCATGCTGTGGGAGATCGTGCCGGAAGGCATGCCGTTCGAGCTGGTCAACCAGCCCATGGGCAAGAAGCAGATCTCGCGTATGATCAACTCCTGCTACCGTCACCTGGGCCTGAAGGCGACTGTCATCTTCGCCGACCAGCTGATGTACGCCGGTTTCCGTTACGCCACCCGCTCCGGCACGTCGTTCGGGATGGAAGACATGGTCATCCCGGACGAGAAGGACGACATCCTGGCCCATGCCGAGGCCGAGGTGAAGGAGATTGAGGATCAGTACGCCTCGGGTCTCGTGACCAAGGGTGAGCGCTACAACAAGGTCATCGACATCTGGTCGCACACCAACGATCAGGTTGCCAAGGCCATGATGGAGAAGCTCGGCAAGGACGAGGTCAAGGATGCCGAAGGCAACGTGACCAAGCAGCCGTCGTTCAACTCCATCTTCATGATGGCGGATTCCGGCGCTCGTGGTAGCGCGGCCCAGATCCGTCAGCTGGCCGGTATGCGCGGCCTCATGGCCAAGCCGGACGGCTCCATCATCGAGACGCCGATCACCGCGAACTTCCGCGAGGGTCTGAACGTCCTGCAGTACTTTATCTCGACCCACGGTGCTCGTAAGGGTCTGGCCGACACCGCGCTCAAGACCGCGAACTCCGGTTACCTCACGCGCCGCCTGGTCGACGTGGCTCAGGACATGGTCATCACCGACGTGGACTGCGGCACCACCAACGGCATCATCATGAAGCCGATCATCGAGGGTGGCGACGTCGTTGAACCGCTGCGCGAACGTGTGCTGGGCCGTGTCACGGCCGTGGACGTGGTGCGCCCGGGGACCGACGAGGTCGTGGTCCCGGCCGGCATGATGCTGGACGAGGCCCTGGTCGAGCGGCTGGAAGAGGCCGGCATCGACGAGGTCACCGTGCGTTCCGTCATCACCTGTGACAATCACCACGGTGGTTGCGCCATGTGCTACGGTCGCGACCTGGCCCGTGGCCACCTGGTGGGCCACGGCGAGTCCGTGGGCGTCATTGCCGCCCAGTCGATCGGCGAGCCGGGCACCCAGTTGACCATGCGTACCTTCCACATCGGGGGGGCGGCCAGCCGTTCCGCGGCGGCCAGCAGCATCCAGGTCAAGTCGGCCGGTACCGCGCGCCTGCACAACATCAAGACCGTGACCAACAAGCACGGCAACCTGGTGGCGGTCTCCCGCTCCGGCGAGCTGGGCGTGATCGACGACCACGGTCGTGAAAAGGAGCGCTACAAGGTGCCCTACGGCGCCGTCATCACCGTCAACGACGGCGACAAGATGGAAGCCGGCCAGGAAGTGGCCACCTGGGACCCGCACACCCACCCGATCATCACCGAGGTCGCGGGCCGCATCCAGCTGCACGACTTCATGGACGGCGTCACGGTCAACAAGCAGACCGACGACATCACCGGCCTGTCCTCGACCATCATCACCGATCCGAAGTCGCGTGGCTCGGCGGGCAAGGACCTGCGTCCGATGGTCAAGCTGGTGGACGCGAAGGGCAACAGCCTCAGCCTCGCCGGCACCGATATTCCGGCGGCCTACCCGCTGCCCCCGGGCGCGATCGTGGCCCTGGAAGACGGCGCCACGGTGGAGGTCGGGGACGTGCTCGCGCGCATCCCGCAGGAGTCCTCCAAGACCCGCGATATTACGGGTGGTCTGCCGCGCGTGGCCGACCTGTTCGAGGCCCGCAAGCCCAAGGAACCCGCGATCCTGGCCGAGATGACCGGTACCGTGTCCTTCGGCAAGGAGACCAAGGGCAAGCAGCGCCTGGTGATCACCGGCGACGAGGGCGAGACCCACGAGGAGCTGATTCCGAAGTGGCGCCACGTCAACGTCTTCGAGGGCGAGCACGTGGAGAGGGGCGAGTACATCGCCGATGGCGAGCCGAGCCCGCACGACATCCTGCGCCTGCTGGGGCCGACCGAGCTGGCCGAGTACCTGGTCAAGGAGATCCAGGACGTCTACCGCCTGCAGGGGGTGAAGATCAACGACAAGCACATCGAGGTGATCATTCGCCAGATGATGCGCAAGGTCGACATCACCTATCCGGGCGACAGCAAGTTCCTCAAGGGCGAGCAGGTCGACCGGGCCCGCGTGCTGGAGGAAAACGAGGCCCTCGAGGCTGCCGGAAAGGAACCCGCGAAGTTCGAAACGGTGCTCCTGGGCATCACCAAGGCCTCGCTGGTCACCGAGTCGTTCATCTCGGCGGCCTCCTTCCAGGAGACCACCCGCGTGCTCACCGAGGCCGCCACCCGTGGCGCCCGCGACGACCTGCGCGGTCTCAAGGAAAACGTCATCGTGGGCCGCCTGATCCCGGCTGGTACGGGGCTGGCCTACCACGAACACCGCCGCCGTCAGCGTGCCGGCCTGGAAATGGAGCTCGAGCTCCCGGCCAGTACCGAGGTGGCAGAAGCGGTCGAAACCGAAGCCGAAACCGGCGACGACACGGCCGAGTAACCGGGGATGTCACCCCGTTGCCCTTGACAGGGGGCGGGGTACTCTCTACACTTTCGCGTCCTCGTCAGGCCCCTCGCCGGGGCCTGGCGTTCGTTTTTAGGGTTGGAGAAACGTTTTTATGGCGACTATCAACCAGTTGGTGCGCAAGCCGCGTAAGAGCAAAAAGGAAAAAAGTAACGTTCCTGCTCTCGAGGCCTGTCCGCAGAAGCGTGGCGTCTGCACGCGCGTCTATACGACGACGCCGAAGAAGCCGAACTCCGCTATGCGTAAGGTTGCGCGTGTGCGTCTGACCAACGGCTATGAAGTATCCAGTTACATTGGTGGTGAAGGCCACAACCTGCAGGAGCACTCGGTGGTCCTGATCCGTGGCGGCCGTGTGAAGGACTTGCCGGGTGTGCGTTATCACACCGTGCGCGGCAGCCTTGATACGCAGGGTGTCCAGAACCGTAAGCAGGGCCGTTCCAAGTACGGCACCAAGCGCCCGAAGGGTTAATTCAGGATCTAGCTGAGTAAGAGCTATGCCGAGAAGAAGAGAAGTACCGAAGCGCGTCATTCTGCCGGACCCGAAGTTCGGAAGTGAGGTGCTGGCGAAATTCATCAATACCGTCATGCGTGACGGCAAGAAATCGACCGCCGAGCGCATGGTTTATGGCGCGCTGGACCAGATTGCCACCAAGAAGGGTGGTGACGGTCTCGAGGTGCTGGACCAGGCGCTGGACAACGTCCGCCCCATGGTCGAGGTCAAATCCCGCCGCGTCGGTGGTGCGACCTACCAGGTGCCTGTCGAGGTTCGTGCCGGTCGCCAGAACGCGCTGGCTATGCGCTGGATCGTCGAGTCCGCCCGCAAGCGCGGCGAGAAGGGCATGGCCCTGAAGCTGGCCGGTGAGTTGATGGATGCCGCCGAGAGCAAGGGCGCGGCCGTCAAGAAGCGTGAAGACGTTCACCGCATGGCCGAGGCCAACAAGGCCTTCTCGCACTTCCGTTGGTAAGGAAATTTTTTAGGAGTCCCGCACGTGGCACGCAAGACACCGCTTGAGCGCTATCGCAATATCGGCATCATGGCCCACATCGATGCCGGTAAAACCACTACGACCGAGCGCATCCTGTTCTACACCGGCCTGTCCCACAAGATCGGCGAGGTGCATGACGGTGCGGCCACGATGGACTGGATGGAGCAGGAGCAGGAGCGTGGTATCACCATCACCTCCGCTGCGACCACCAGTTTCTGGCAGGGTATGGACCAGCAGTTCCCGCAGTATCGCATCAACATCATCGATACGCCCGGTCACGTGGACTTCACCATCGAGGTCGAGCGCTCCCTGCGTGTGCTCGATGGCGCCTGTGCCGTGTTCTGTGCCGTGGGTGGCGTGGAGCCCCAGTCCGAGACCGTGTGGCGCCAGGCCAACAAGTACAACGTGCCGCGCATGGCCTTCGTCAACAAGATGGACCGCTCCGGTGCGAATTTCCTGCGCGTGGTCGAGCAGATCAAGACCCGCCTGGGTGCCAACCCGGTGCCGGTGCAGCTGCCGATCGGCGCCGAAGAAAACTTCGCTGGTGTCGTCGACCTGGTTCGCATGAAGGCCATCTACTGGAACGAGGAAGACATGGGCATGACCTACGAGGCCCGTGACATCCCCGCCGAGATGGCTGATGAGTGCCAGGAGTGGCGCGAGCACATGCTCGAGGCCGCTGCCGAGGCGTCCGAAGAGCTGATGGAGAAGTACCTGGAAGAGGGTGACCTCACCGAGGAAGAGGTCCGTAAGGGCCTGCGCACGCGCACCCTCGCCGGCGAGATCGTTCCGGCCATGTGCGGCTCCGCGTTCAAGAACAAGGGCGTGCAGGCCATGCTCGACAATGTCGTCTACTACATGCCCGCTCCGACCGACGTCGAGGCGATCAAGGGCGTGCTGGACGATGCCGAGGAGACCGAGGCGCTGCGCAAGTCGGGCGACGACGAGCCGTTCGCCGCCCTGGCATTCAAGATCATGACCGACCCGTTCGTCGGTACGCTGACCTTTATCCGCGTCTATTCCGGCGTGGTGCAGGCGGGCGACACTGTCTACAACCCGGTCAAGGGTAAGAAAGAACGTATCGGTCGTATCCTGCAGATGCACTCCAACTCCCGCGAGGAGATCAAGGAAGTGCGCGCGGGTGACATCGCCGCCGCGGTCGGCCTGAAGGACGTCACCACCGGTGACACGCTGTGTGACCTCAACAACGTCATCACCCTGGAGCGCATGGAGTTCCCCGAGCCGGTGATTTCCGTGGCGGTCGAGCCGAAGACGAAGAGCGACCAGGAAAAGATGGGTATCGCGCTGCAGAAGCTGGCGCAGGAAGATCCGTCCTTCCGCGTGCGCACCGACGAGGAATCCGGTCAGACCATCATCTCCGGCATGGGCGAGCTGCACCTCGACATCATCGTCGACCGCATGAAGCGCGAATTCAAGGTCGAGGCCAATGTCGGTGCGCCGCAGGTGGCCTACCGCGAGGCGATCCGCTCCAGCGTTGAGGCCGAAGGCAAGTTCGTGCGCCAGTCGGGTGGTCGTGGTCAGTACGGTCACGTCTGGGTGCGCCTCGAGCCCATGGAGGGCGAAGAGTACGAATTCGAAAACGCCATCGTCGGTGGTGTCGTGCCGCGTGAGTACATCCCGGCTGTCGACAAGGGGATCCAGGAACAGATGGCCAATGGTATTCTGGCCGGCTTCCCGATCATCGGCCTGAAGGCGACCCTGTACGACGGCTCGTACCACGACGTCGATTCCAACGAGCAGGCGTTCAAGATCGCCGGCTCCATGGCGCTGAAGGCCGGCTTCGCCAAGGCGAACCCGGTGCTGCTCGAGCCGATCATGAAGGTCGAGGTGGTCACCCCCGAGGAGTACATGGGTGACGTCATGGGTGACCTGAACCGCCGCCGTGGATTGGTGCAGGGTATGGAGGATGGTGTATCCGGCAAGGTGATCCGTGCCGAGGTGCCGCTGGCCGAGATGTTCGGTTATGCCACCGACCTGCGTTCCTCGACCCAGGGTCGTGCGACCTATTCGATGGAATTCGCCAAGTATGCCGAGGCTCCGGCGAGTGTCGCCGAAGCCGTCATCAAAAAGGCTTCTTAATTCAAGAATTTAAGGGGTAACAACCGTGTCCAAGGAAAAATTTGAGCGTACGAAACCGCACGTAAACGTCGGTACGATTGGTCACGTTGACCATGGCAAGACCACGCTGACGGCGGCGCTGACGGTAACGCAGGCGAAGAAGTTTGGTGGTGAGCAGAAGGCTTACGACCAGATCGACAACGCGCCGGAAGAGAAGGCGCGCGGTATCACGATCGCGACCTCGCACGTGGAGTACGAGTCTGACAAGCGTCACTACGCTCACGTGGACTGCCCCGGCCACGCCGACTACGTGAAGAACATGATCACGGGTGCGGCGCAGATGGACGGCGCGATCCTGGTGGTGTCGGCGGCCGACGGCCCGATGCCGCAGACGCGCGAGCACATCCTGCTGGCGCGCCAGGTTGGTGTGCCGTACATCGTGGTGTACATGAACAAGGCCGACATGGTCGACGACGCCGAGCTGCTGGAGCTGGTGGAGATGGAAGTGCGCGACCTGCTGTCGCAGTACGACTTCCCGGGTGACGACACCCCGATCATCACCGGTTCGGCGCTGAAGGCGCTGGAAGGCGACGAGTCGGAGATCGGCATGCCGTCGATCGACAAGCTGGTCGAGGCGCTGGACAGCTACATTCCGGAGCCGGAGCGTGCGGTAGACGGCGCTTTCCTGATGCCGGTGGAAGACGTGTTCTCCATCTCGGGCCGTGGCACGGTGGTGACCGGCCGTGTGGAACGCGGCATCGTCAAGGTGGGCGACGAAATCGAAATCGTCGGCATCAAGGACACCATCAAGACCACCGTGACCGGCGTGGAGATGTTCCGCAAGCTGCTGGATCAGGGTCAGGCGGGTGACAACGTGGGCGTGCTGCTGCGCGGCACCAAGCGTGACGAAGTCGAGCGTGGCCAGGTTCTGGCGAAGCCGGGTTCGATCACCCCGCACACGAAGTTCGAGGCGGAAGTGTACGTGCTGAGCAAGGAAGAGGGTGGTCGTCACACCCCGTTCTTCAACGGCTACCGTCCGCAGTTTTATTTCCGTACCACCGACGTGACCGGCGCGTGTGACCTGCCGGAAGGCGTCGAGATGGTGATGCCGGGTGACAACGTCAAGATGACGGTGTCGCTGATCGCGCCGATCGCGATGGAAGAAGGCCTGCGCTTCGCGATCCGCGAAGGCGGCCGTACCGTCGGTGCCGGCGTCGTGTCCAAGATTATCGAGTAATTAAGATGGCGACCAAGAACCAAACCATCCGTATTCGTCTCAAGGCCTTCGATCATCGTCTGATCGATCGCTCGGCCGCTGAGATCGTCGAGACGGCGAAGCGTACCGGTGCCCGCGTCAAGGGGCCGATTCCGCTGCCGACCAAGAAGGAGAAGTACACGGTGCTGATCTCCCCGCACGTCAACAAGGACGCCCGGGACCAGTACGAGATCCGCACCCACAAGCGCCTGATGGATATCGTCGATCCCACGGACAAGACGGTAGACGCCCTGATGAAGCTGGATCTGGCTGCAGGCGTCGATGTGCAAATAAAGCTTAACTAATTAAATTCTTTCTGGCATAATTGCCGGCTCTTTGCGGCCCGGTGTGGGGATGCCCCTCGCCGGGCCGCAGATTTAGAGATTTCAGGATTTTGTGCGTCCGGGCAGTCCGGGCGCCTGAAGTGAGGTAGCGTCATGGCAATCGGATTAGTCGGCCGAAAGGTGGGTATGACCCGCGTCTTTACCGAAGACGGCGCGTCCCTGCCGGTGTCGGTGATCGAAGTCGAGCCGAATCGCGTCGCCCAGGTGCGTAGCGAGGCGGTCGACGGCTATCGTGCCCTGCAGGTCACCACGGGCGTAAAGAAGGCTTCCCGTGTCAATAAACCGGCGGCGGGTCACTTTGCCAAGGCTGGCGTCGACGCCGGCCGTGGTCTCTGGGAGTTTCGCCTGGAGGGTGACGAGGGCGCGGATATCGAAGTGGGTGCCGAATTCAAGGTCGACCTGTTCGAGGCCGGCCAGAAGGTGGATGTGACGGGCGTGACCAAGGGCAAGGGTTTCGCGGGTACCATCAAGCGCCATCACTTCCGTGGTCAGGACAGCACGCACGGCAACTCGCTCTCCCATCGTGCCCCGGGCTCGATCGGTCAGAACCAGACGCCGGGTCGTGTGTTCAAGGGTAAGAAAATGGCCGGGCACATGGGTGACGTGCGCAACACGGTGCAGAACCTCGAAGTGGTTCGCGTAGACGCCGAGCGCAACCTGATTCTGGTCAAGGGTGCCATTCCCGGCTCCAAGGGTGGCGACGTTATCGTGCGTCCCGCGATCAAGACGAAGGGTTGATGGTCATGGAATTGCAGGTTCAAGGCAGTAGCTCCAAGGCCAGCGTCTCCGACGAGGTCTTTGGTAAAGAGTTCAACGAGACGCTGGTTCACCAGGCCGTCGTGGCCTTTATGGCCGCCGGCCGCGCAGGAACCAAGGCGCAGAAGACGCGCTCCGAGGTTCGCGGTGGTGGTGCCAAGCCGTGGCGCCAGAAAGGCACCGGCCGCGCTCGTGCCGGCACGATCCGTAGCCCCCTGTGGCGCTCGGGTGGTACGACCTTCGCGGCCAAGCCCCGCGACTACAGCCAGAAGCTGAACAAGAAGATGTACCGCGCTGCCATGCGTTCGATCTTCTCCGAGCTGGCGCGTCAGGAGCGCCTAGTGGTGGTCGAGAGCTTCGGTGTCGACAGTGCCAAGACCAGGGGTCTGGTGGAAAAGCTGGGTGCCCTGTCGCTGGACAACGTCCTGATCGTGCCTGAGCAGGCCGACCAGAACCTGTACATGGCGGCCCGCAACCTTCCGCACGTCGACGTGATCGAGGTCGGTGGCCTGGACCCGGTAAGCCTGATCGGTTTCGAGAAGGTGCTCATTACCGTCGGGGCGCTGAAGCAGGTAGAGGAGTGGCTGGCATGAACCAGGAACGCGCTTTCAAGGTTCTGATTGGTCCGCACGTGTCGGAAAAGGCTGCGATTGCCGCCGATACCGCCAGTCAGCATGTGTTCAAGGTGGCGACTGACGCCAACAAGCTCGAAATCAAGCGAGCCGTTGAAAAGCTTTTCAATGTGAAGGTCACGGACGTTCGTGTCGTGAACATGAAGGGCAAAAACAAGCGCTTTGGCCAGATGCAGGGCCGTCGCAAGGACTGGAAAAAGGCCTATGTGACGCTCGCCGAGGGCCAGGATATCGATTTCACCGGCGCAGAATAAGGAACGGGTAGAGAACCATGGCTATCGTCAAGGCAAAACCGACTTCTGCGGGTCGCCGTCACGTCGTCAGCATCCGTACCAATGACCTCCACAAGGGGGCGCCGGTACGCGCGCTGACCGAAAAGAAGAGCAAGTCGGGCGGTCGCAACAACAATGGCCGCATCACCACGCGTCACGTGGGCGGCGGGCACAAGCAGCACTATCGTGTCATCGACTTCAAGCGCGACAAGGACGGGATCCCGGCCAAGGTCGAGCGCCTGGAATACGATCCGAATCGCAGTGCCCATCTTGCGCTTCTGCTGTACGCGGACGGCGAACGTCGGTATATTATCGCGCCCCGCGGCGTGCAGGCTGGTGACACCCTGCAGTCTGGTGTGGATGCGGCGATCAAGAACGGCAATACCTTGCCGCTGCGCAACATCCCGGTCGGTACTGTTGTGCACTGCATCGAGATGAAGCCGAAGAAGGGTGCCCAGCTGGCCCGCTCGGCCGGCACCTCTGCGCAGCTCGTCGCCCGCGAGGGTGCTTATGCCACGCTCCGCCTGCGCTCCGGTGAGATGCGCAAGGTGCTGAGCGAGTGCCGTGCGACTGTGGGTGAGGTCGGTAACTCCGAGCACAGCCTGCGCAAGCTCGGCAAGGCCGGTGCGAAGCGCTGGCGGGGCGTGCGCCCGACCGTTCGTGGCGTCGCCATGAACCCGGTCGACCATCCGCACGGTGGTGGTGAAGGTCGTACCTCGGGTGGTCGTCACCCGGTGACCCCGTGGGGTGTCCCGACCAAGGGCCACAAGACGCGTTCAAACAAGCGGACGGACAAGATGATTGTTCGTCGTCGCAACAAGAAGTAAGTGAGAGGGTAGCTACGTGCCGCGTTCACTCAGAAAGGGCCCGTTCGTTGACCTGCACCTGGTTTCCAAGGTGCAGAAGGCCATCGAAAGCAACGACAAGCGACCGATCAAAACCTGGTCGCGCCGTTCGATGATCCTGCCGGAAATGGTGGGTCTGACGATTGCGGTTCATAACGGCCGTCAGCACGTGCCGGTTTTGATCAGCGAGAACATGGTGGGCCACAAACTCGGTGAGTTTGCTGCCACGCGTACCTTCAAGGGCCATGCGGCCGACAAGAAGGCCAAGTAAAGAGGTTTGACGATGGAAGTTTCAGCTCGTCTGAAGTTTGCGAAGATCTCGCCGCAGAAGTGCCGCCTGGTTGCCGACCAGGTCCGCGGTATGCCGGTCGATCGTGCTCTGCAGGTCCTGGCGTTCAGCCCGAAAAAGGCTGCCCGTATCGTAAAGAAGGTGCTCGAGTCGGCTATTGCCAACGCCGAGCACAATGAAGGCGCCGACATCGATGAGCTGAAGGTCGCCAAGATTTACGTCGACGAGGGTCCGACGATGAAGCGCATCCAGGCTCGCGCCAAGGGCCGTGCGAACCGGATCCTGAAACGCACCAGCCACATTACTGTGGCGGTTGGCGAGAAGTGAGAAGAGGTTCGTAATGGGACAGAAAGTACATCCGACTGGCTTCCGTCTGGGCGTTGCGACGGACTGGACCTCCAAGTGGTACGCCGAGGGCAAGGACTATGCCGATTTCCTGTATCAGGATCTCGACATTCGTGACTTCCTCAAGAAGAAGCTGTCGCAGGCTTCGGTGAGCCGTATCCAGATCGAGCGTCCGGCGCGGGCCTGCTTTATCACCATTCACACGGCTCGTCCGGGCATCGTGATTGGTAAGAAGGGCGAAGACATCGAGAAGCTGCGACGCGAAGTCGCGACCCGCCTCGGTCTGGACCTCAACAATGTGAAGATCAACATTGAAGAGATTCGCAAGCCCGAAACCGATGCGCAGCTGGTCGCCGAAAGCATCGCCAACCAGCTCGAGCGTCGCATCATGTTCCGTCGCGCCATGAAACGTGCGGTGGGTAACGCCATGCGCCTGGGTGCGCTCGGCGTCAAGGTCAGTGTCTCGGGTCGCCTGAATGGTGCCGAGATCGCCCGTACCGAATGGTATCGCGAAGGTCGTGTGCCGCTGCACACCCTGCGCGCCGATATCGATTACGGGTTTGCCGAAGCCAATACCACCTACGGCATCATCGGTGTCAAGGTGTGGGTCTTCAAAGGCGAGGTCTTCGACCTCGAGGCGAAGACCGAGGGCGGCAAAGACAAAAAGACTGCTGCAAATTAAGGGGTTGAACCATGCTGCAGCCTAAGAGAACAAAGTTTCGCAAACAGCAGAAGGGCCGTAACCGCGGGCTTGCCCAGGTCGGTAACAAGGTCAGCTTCGGTGAGTACGGTCTGAAGGCCGTCGAGCGTGGTCGTATCACGGCCCGTCAGATCGAGGCTGCCCGTCGTGCGATGACCCGTCACATCAAGCGTGGCGGCAAGATCTGGATCCGCGTGTTTCCGGACAAGCCGATCAGCACGAAGCCGCTGGAAGTTCGCATGGGTAAGGGTAAGGGTAACGTCGAGTACTGGGTTGCCCAGATTCAGCCCGGCCGCATGCTTTATGAAATGGAAGGCGTTTCCGAAGACGTGGCACGCGAAGCCTTCCGCCTGGCCGCTGCGAAGCTGCCGGTGAAAACTGTAGTTGTCACTCGGACGGTGATGTGATGAAAGCGAACGAACTCCGTGAAAAGAGCGTCGACGAGCTCCAGGGCGAGCTGCTGAACAAGCTCGAGGATCAGTTCAAGCTGCGTATGCAGATGGCCGTTGGCCAGGTGCAGTCGCCGGCTGAATTCAAAAAGGTTCGCCGCGACGTGGCCCGTATCAAGACGGTCCTGAACGAAAAGAAGCGTAACGGGTGATGGCTGTCATGAGTGAAGAGAAGAAACTTGAGCGCACCGTCACCGGGCGCGTTGTGTCCGACAAGATGGACAAGACGATCACCGTGCTCGTTGAGCGCCGTGTGCGTCATCCGTTGTATGGCAAGTATGTGCGTCGCTCCACGAAGCTGCACGTTCATGACGCGAACAACGAGTGCAAGGCCGGTGATACGGTCATGGTCCGCGAGTGTCGCCCGATGTCCAAAACCAAGACCTGGTCTCTGGTTAAGGTCGTCGAGCGCGCGAGCGAGTAATAAAGTTTTAACGAACAGATAAGCGGAACAGCGCCATGATTCAGATGCAGACCGTTTTGGATGTGGCCGACAACAGTGGTGCACGTAGGATTCAGTGCATCAAGGTGTTGGGTGGCTCGCATCGCCGCTACGCCGGTATCGGCGACATTATCAAGGTGAGCGTCAAGGACGCGATCCCGCGCGGCAAGGTGAAGAAGGGTGAAGTCTACAACGCGGTCGTGGTTCGTACCGCCAAGGGCGTGCGCCGTCCGGACGGTTCGCTGATCCGTTTTGACCGTAATGCAGCCGTGCTGCTCAACAACAAGCTTGAGCCGATCGGCACCCGTATCTTCGGCCCGGTGACGCGCGAACTGCGTACCGAGCGTTTCATGAAGATCATTTCTCTTGCGCCTGAAGTGCTTTAAGGCCGGGGGTTGAAAATGAACAGAATTCGCAAAGGTGACGAGGTCGTCATTATCTCCGGCAAGGACAAGGGTCGTCGTGGTACGGTCGTCCGCGTGATGCCGAATGACAAGCTCGTGGTTCAGGGCGTCAACATGGTGAAGAAGCACCAGAAGCCGAATCCGGCGCAGGGTGTTTCCGGTGGCATCATCGAGAAAGAAATGCCGCTTCACCAGTCCAACGTCATGTTGTTCAACCCGGCCACCGGCAAGGGCGATCGCGTCGGAATCAAGATTCTGGAGGACGGCCGCAAGGTCCGTTACTTCAAGTCCAACGACGAAGTAGTGGACGCATAAGGGTAAACGGCAATGGCACGACTGAAAGAACATTATCGTGATACGGTGGTCAATCAGCTGAAAGAGCGCTTCGAGTACAAGAGCGTGATGGAAGTGCCGCGTATCACCAAGATTACGCTGAACATGGGTCTCGGTGAGGCGGTCGCTGACAAGAAGATCATCGACAACGCCGTGGGCGACATGGTGAAGATCTCCGGCCAGAAGCCGGTGGTTACGCTGGCGCGCAAGTCGGTTGCGGGTTTCAAGATCCGCGACGGCTGGCCGATCGGCTGCAAGGTCACCCTGCGTAGCGAGCGCATGTATGAATTCCTGGATCGCCTGATCAATATCGCGATCCCGCGTATCCGCGATTTCCGTGGGTTGAATGGAAAGTCCTTCGACGGCCGTGGCAACTACAGCATGGGCGTGAAGGAACAGATCATCTTCCCGGAAATCGACTACGACAAGATCGACGCGCTGCGTGGCATGGACATCACCATCACCACCACCGCGAAAACGGACGAGGAGGCCCGCGCTCTGCTGGAGGCCTTCAACTTCCCGTTCAAGAATTGAGGTAACGGACATGGCAAAAGTTTCCATGATGCAGCGTGAGCTCAAGCGCGAAAAGACGGTCGCCAAGTACGCGGCCAAGCGCGCAGAGCTCAAGGCCAAGATCAAGGACCCGAACATCGGGTTCGAGGAACGTATGGAAGCGGTCGAGAAGCTGCAGAAGCTGCCGCGGGACGCCAGCCCGGTCCGTCAGCGTAACCGCTGCAACCTCACCGGCCGTCCGCACGGCTACTATCGCAAATTCGGACTTGCCCGCAACAAGCTCCGCGAAGCCGCCATGCGCGGTGACGTGCCGGGCCTGGTCAAGTCCAGCTGGTAATCAACTCTCTATTAAGAGGATATCGATACAATGAGTATGTCTGATCCGATCGCCGATATGCTGACCCGGATTCGCAACGGTCAGCAGGCCGGCAAGGTCCAGGTCTCCATGCCGTCGTCCAAGCTGAAAGCCGCGATCGCGGAAGTCATGAAGGGCGAAGGCTACATCGAGGACTACAAGGTCGAAGAGGTCGACGCGAGCAAGCGTAACCTCGTCGTGACCCTGAAGTACTACGGTGGTAAGCCGGTTATCTCCAAGCTGCATCGCGTGAGCCGTCCCGGCCTGCGTGTGTTCCGCGGCAAGGAAGAGATTCCGACCGTGCTGGGTGGCCTGGGTGTTGCCATTGTTTCCACGTCCAAAGGTGTCATGAGCGATCGCGCTGCCCGTGAAGCGGGCCATGGCGGCGAAGTGCTCTGCACTGTCGAGTAACGGGGTAGTACTGATGTCTCGCGTAGCGAAGAAACCGATTGAAGTGCCCTCCGGCGTTGACGTGAACGTCAACGGTCAAGTGGTGTCGATCAAGGGACCGAAAGGCCAGTTCGAGTACCAGATTCACGATGACGTGGAAGTGAAGAAGGATGACAACGTCCTGAGCTTCGCGCCGAAAGAAGGCAACGAGGCGCTCTATGCCATGACCGGCACCATGCGCGCGATCGTGAACAACATGGTGACGGGTGTGAGCCAGGGCTTCGAGCGCAAGCTCGAGCTGGTAGGCGTGGGCTACCGCGCCCAGGCTCAGGGCAAGGTGCTGAACCTTGCGCTGGGTTACTCCCATCCGATCGATTTTGAGGTGCCTGAAGGGATCACCGTCGAAACCCCGAGTCAGACTGAGATTGTCGTCAAGGGTGCCGATAAGCAGGTGGTCGGTCAGGTTGCCGCGAAAATCCGCGGTTTCCGTCCGCCGGAGCCCTACAAGGGCAAGGGCGTCAAGTATGCGGGTGAGCAGATCATCCGTAAGGAAGCCAAGAAGAAGTAAGGGTCTGAAGCGATGGATAAGAAAACTTCTCGTTTGCGCCGCGCCCGTAAGGCCCGTGCCAAGATTCGTGAGCTGGGTACGCATCGTCTGTGCATCTTCCGTACCCCGCGCCACATTTACGCCCAGGTGATCGCGCCCAATGGTTCCGAGGTGGTTGCAGCCGCCTCGACCGTCGAGGCTGATGTGAAGAAGGGCATGAAGGCCACCGGTAACTGCGATGCGGCCACCACCGTCGGTAAGTTGATTGCCGAGCGCGCCAAGGCCAAGGGTGTGAGCACCGTTGCCTTCGATCGTGCCGGTTTCAAGTACCACGGTCGTGTGAAGGCGCTGGCTGACGCCGCCCGCGAAAGCGGTCTGGAATTCTAAAGGGTAGACCAATGGCTAATTTCGATAATTCGTCCAACACCGACGGTCTCCAGGAAAAGCTGGTCGCCGTCAATCGTGTCGCCAAGGTCGTCAAGGGTGGTCGCCAGTTCGGCTTCACCGCGCTGGCCGTGGTCGGCGATGGAAACGGCAAGGTCGGCTTCGGTTACGGCAAGGCCCGCGAAGTGCCCCAGGCCATCCAGAAGGCGATGGAAAAGGCACGCAAGAACATGTGCAACGTCCCGCTGAAGGACGGCACGCTGCAGTATCCGATCATGCATCGTGATGGTGCCGCCAAGGTGTTCATGCAGCCGGCCTCCGAAGGTACCGGTGTCATCGCCGGTGGTGCGATGCGCGCGGTGTTCGAAGTTGCGGGTGTGCGCAACGTGCTGGCCAAGTGTGTCGGTTCGCGCAACCCGATCAACGTGGTGCGTGCCACCGTGGGTGCTCTGGAGTCCATGCAGTCTCCGGAAAGCATCGCGGCCAAGCGCGGCAAGAAAGTCGAAGAGATTACGGGTTAAGGTCATGGCAAACGCGAGCAAGGTCAAGGTTACCCTGGTCCGCAGTCTGAATGGTCGTCTCGACAACCATAAGGCCTGCGCACGTGGTCTGGGTCTGCGCCGCATGCACCACACGGTGGAAGTGGCCGATACCCCGGAAAATCGCGGGATGATCAACAAGATCTCCTACATGCTGAAGATTGAGGAAGCCTAAGATGCGCCTGAATACCATCAAGGCTGCTCCGGGCAGCCGTCCCAACGGCAAGCGCCTGGGTCGCGGCATCGGTTCCGGTCTCGGAAAGACCGGCGGTCGCGGTCACAAGGGCCAGAAATCCCGCTCCGGCGGCTTCACCAAGATCGGCTTCGAAGGCGGTCAGATGCCGCTGCAGCGCCGTCTGCCGAAGATTGGCTTCACCTCGCGCAAGGCCACGACCCGAGCGGAAGTGCGTCTGAACGAGCTGGCCAAGGTGAACGCCGACGTGGTTGATCTGGAAGCCCTGAAAGCCGCGCACATCGTGCCGGCGGCCACCGAAAAGGCCAAGGTCATTGTCTCAGGCACGCTGGAGAAGGCCGTCACCGTCAAGGGTCTGGCCGTGACCAAGGGCGCCCGCGCGGCAATCGAAGCAGCTGGCGGCAAGGTCGAGGACTAAGTGGCAGTCAAGGGCGCTAACGCCGCGGCACTCGGTGGCCTCGGCAAGGTGAGGGAACTGCGCCAGCGTCTGGTGTTCGTGTTGCTTGCGCTGGTGGTCTACCGCATCGGCACCTTCGTGCCGATTCCGGGGATCGATCCGGACGCGCTGGCCCAGTTCTTCACGCAGAACAGCGGCACCTTCCTGGACCTGGCGAATATGTTCTCCGGTGGCGCGCTGGAGCGCTTTTCCGTGATGGCGCTGGGGATCATGCCGTACATTTCGGCTGCCATCGTGATGCAGCTGATGTCGCACGTGGTGCCGTCTCTGGAGCAGCTGCGCAAGGAAGGCGAGCGCGGCAAGCGCAAGATCACGCAGTACACGCGCTACTTCACCGTGGTGCTGGCGCTGTTCCAGGCGATCGGTATTTCGATTGCGCTGGATGGGCAGGGTGTGGATCTGGGCCACGCCGTGGGTATGACGAACCTGTCGTTCGTCTTCACCACGACGATTACGCTCGTCACCGGGACGATGTTCCTGATGTGGCTGGGTGAGCAGATCACCGAGCGCGGCGTGGGCAACGGCATCTCGCTGATCATCTTCGCGGGGATTGTTGCGGGCCTGCCGGCCGCGCTGGGCGGTACTCTCGAGCTGGCCGGCACCGGTCAGATCTCGATCCCGGTGGTGTTGCTGCTGGTGGCACTGGCCCTCGCTGTCACGGCATTCGTGGTGTTCGCAGAGCGCGGCCAGCGCCGCATCACGGTGAACTATGCGAAGCGTCAACAGGGACGCAAGCTCTACGCGGCGCAGTCGAGTCACCTGCCGCTGAAGCTGAACATGGCCGGCGTGATTCCGCCGATCTTCGCGTCCAGCATCATCCTGTTCCCGGCCACGCTGGGTTCCTGGGTGGGGCAAACCGAGGGCATGGGCTGGCTGGCGGACATCGCCACCACGCTGTCCCCGGGGCAGCCGGTGTACGTGGCGGCCTATGCCGCGGCCATCGTGTTTTTCTGCTTTTTCTACACGGCCATTGTGTTCAATGCCCGTGAAACGGCGGACAACCTGAAGAAGTCCGGCGCCTTCATTCCCGGGATCCGCCCCGGTGAACAGACGGCCCGCTACATCGATGGCGTGATGTCGCGACTCACCACGGTGGGTGCGATCTACATCACCGTGGTCTGTCTGCTGCCGGAATTTCTGATTCTGGCCTGGAACGTGCCGTTCTACTTCGGTGGCACGTCCCTGCTGATTATTGTTGTCGTGGTCATGGATTTCATGGCCCAGGTCCAGGCCCACCTGATGTCCCATCAGTACGAGGGCCTGATGAAGAAAGCGAATCTGAAGGGTTACGGCAAAACCGGCCTGTTGCGGTAATGCCGAGTAAGCATCGAGGATAGAACGATGAAAGTACGTGCTTCCGTCAAGAAGATCTGCCGCAACTGCAAAGTGGTGCGCCGTAACGGTGTGGTTCGCGTGATTTGCCCGGACCCGCGCCACAAACAGCGTCAGGGCTAACTGGTTGAATTAAGCGGGGAGGGCGGCTACAATTGCCGGCTTTTCCGCCGTTTCGTGGAGATAAGTTCGAATGGCTCGTATTGCAGGTATCAACATCCCTGTGCAGAAGCATACCGTGATCGCGCTGACGTCGATCTACGGTATCGGTCGCACGCGTGCGCAGCAGATCTGCGCCGCCGCCGGCATCGACCCCAGCACCAAGGTCAAGGACCTGAGTGATGGCGAGGTCGAGACGCTGCGCGAGGAGGTCGGGAAGTTCGTCGTAGAGGGCGATCTGCGCCGCGAAATCTCCATGAATATCAAGCGTCTGATGGACCTGGGTTGCTACCGGGGACTGCGCCACCGTCGTGGCCTGCCCCTGCGCGGCCAGCGTACCAAGACCAACGCGCGTACCCGTAAAGGTCCGCGTCGTCCGATTCGTAAGTAATTGTACTAACAGGATTTAGAGGCTTATGGCTAAGGCCCCGACTCGTTCGCGCAAGAAGGTCAAAAAGGTCGTCACCGACGGCATTGCGCACATTCACGCAAGCTTCAACAACACGATCATCACGATCACCGACCGTCAGGGCAATGCCCTGTCCTGGGCCACCTCGGGTGGTTCCGGTTTCCGCGGTTCGCGCAAGAGCACGCCTTTCGCGGCCCAGGTCGCGGCCGAGCGTGCCGGTACTGCCGCGCAGGACTACGGTCTGAAGAACCTCGAAGTGCGTGTGAAGGGTCCGGGCCCGGGTCGTGAGTCCGCTGTTCGGGCGCTGAATAACTGCGGTTACAAGATCCAGAGCATCACTGATGTGACGCCGATCCCGCATAACGGCTGTCGTCCGCCGAAAAAGCGCCGCGTCTAAGGTTGGGAGAGATTCAAGATGGCTAGGTATATTGGTCCCAAGTGCAAACTGAGTCGTCGTGAAGGTACGGATCTCTTTCTGAAGAGCCGTGCGCGTTCCTTCGAGTCCAAATGCAAGGCTGAAAAGGCCCCCGGTCAGCACGGCGATCGCCGTACGCGCCTGTCCGACTACGGCCTGCAGCTGCGTGAAAAGCAGAAACTGCGTCGCACCTATGGTGTGCTGGAGAAGCAGTTCCGCAACTACTTCAAGGCCGCCGCCGGCACCAAGGGTTCCACGGGTGAAAACCTGCTGAAGCTCCTGGAGTGCCGTCTGGACAATGTGGTTTACCGCATGGGCTTTGGTGCGACCCGCGCCGAAGCGCGCCAGCTGGTCAGCCACAAGGCGATCCTGGTCAACGGTGAGCAGGTGAATATTCCGTCCTACCAGGTAAAGGCCGGCGACACGGTTTCGATTCGCGAAAAGTCGAAGAAGCAGGTCCGCATCCAGGATTCGCTGACCCTGGCCGAGCAGTTCGGCTTCCCGGAGTGGGTGGAGGTTGACGCCAAGAAGATGGAAGGCGTCTTCAAGTCCGTACCCGAACGTTCCGATCTGCCGGCTGAAATCAACGAGTCGCTGGTCGTCGAGCTGTACTCCAAGTAATCACGGATCAAGAGGTTTTCGATGCAGGCCAAAGATCTTCTCAAGCCGCGCAACATCGTTGTCCAGGCTGAAAACGAGCGTAACGCCAAGGTTGTTCTCGAGCCGCTGGAACGCGGTTTCGGTCATACCCTGGGCAACGCCCTGCGCCGCATCCTGCTCTCTTCGATTCCGGGTTGTGCCGTGATCGAGGCGGAGATCGAGGGTGTGCTGCATGAGTACACCACGATTGAGGGTGTCCAGGAGGACGTGGTCGACATCCTGCTGAACCTCAAGGGGCTGGCGATCCGCATGCACAGCCGTGATGAAGCGACCCTGAGCCTGAAGAAAAAGGGGCCGGGTGTGGTGACTGCGGCGGATATCGCCGCGGACCACGACGTCGAGATCGTCAACCCGGATCATGTCATCGCCCACCTGACCAAGGAAGGCGAGCTGAACATGACCCTGAAGGTGGCCAAGGGCCGCGGCTACGTGCCGGCCGCAAGCCGCCGTTCCTCGGAGACCGAGGACCGCCCGATCGGTCACCTGTTGCTGGACGCCAGCTTCAGCCCGATCTACCGCGTGGCCTACAAGGTTGAGTCGGCCCGAGTGGAGCAGCGGACCGACCTGGACAAGCTCATCATCGAGCTCGAAACCGACGGTACCGTGGACCCGGAAGAGGCGATTCGCCTGGCGGCGACCATCCTTCAGCAGCAGCTGGCGGTGTTCGTCGATCTCCAGGGTACGGAACAGGCCGAGCCGGAGTCCAAGGAGTCGGAGATCGACCCGATTCTGCTGCGTCCGGTGGACGATCTGGAGCTCACGGTGCGTTCGGCGAATTGCCTGAAGGCCGAGAACATCTATTACATCGGCGATCTGATCCAGCGTACCGAGGTCGAGCTGCTCAAGACCCCGAACCTGGGCAAGAAGTCGCTGACGGAAATCAAGGACGTGCTGGCCTCGCACGGTCTTTCCCTGGGCATGCGCCTGGAGAACTGGCCGCCGGCAAGTCTGAAGGACGAAAAGAAGGCCTCCTGAGGGAAGCCTTGTCTTAATCGAACGATTTAGGAACCACAGCCATGCGTCACCGCTATTCCGGTAGAAAACTGAACCGCACCAGCAGCCATCGCAAAGCGACGCTGCAGGCCCTGACCAACGCGCTGTTCCGCCACGAGGCCATCAAGACCACGCTGCCCAAAGCGAAGGAACTGCGCCGTGTGGCCGAGCCGCTGATCACCATGGCGAAGGAAGACAGCGTTCACAAGCGTCGTGTTGCCTTCTCCCGCCTGCGCGACAAGGAAACCGTCGGCAAGCTGTTCGGCGAGCTGGGTCCGCGCTACCAGGCGCGCCCGGGCGGCTACCTGCGTATCCTGAAGTGCGGTTTCCGCGCGGGCGACAACGCCCCGATGGCCTACGTCGAACTGGTCGACCGTCCTGAAGGCGGCGAGGCAGCCGAGGCGTCCGAAGACTAAGGGCGTTGCCGAGGTCTCCTGAGAAAAGCCGGGCATTGCCCGGCTTTTTTCGTTTTTCGTTTCCGCGGGCGGTTGGCATCCCCGGGGCTTGCGGTTCGTCGCGGGGGGCGGGATCCTCTGAACGATGATCTTCTTGTTTACGGATTTTACGGATAAGGGGCCCTACCTGGGACAGATGAGAGCCGCCCTGCTGCTGCGGGCGGGCAATGTCCCGGTGGTCGACCTGATGCACGACGTGCCGGCGTTTCGCTGCCAGGCCGGGGGCCATCTGCTGGCAGCCTGTGCTCCCCATGCCACGCCGGGAAGCGTCTTCCTGTGCGTGGTGGACCCGGGTGTGGGTACGGAGCGGCGTGCGCTCGCGCTCGAAGCCGACGGCCGCGTATTCGTCGGGCCGGACAACGGGTTGCTGGAGGTGGTGGGGGCACGTGCCACGTCCGCGCGCTGGTGGGAAATCACCTGGAGCCCCGAATCACTGTCGTCGAGCTTTCACGGTCGAGACCTGTTCGCGCCGGTGGCCGCGCGACTCGCACTGGGTGAGTCTCCGGCGGCCATGGGGCGGTCGATCGAGGCCCCGTCGGCGGCGGCCGGGCATGACCTCGCTGAAATCATTTATATCGATGGCTTTGGTAACGCGATGACGGGCGTGCGTGCGGCGTCGCTGCCCGTCGAAGCGGTCATCTCTGTCGGCGACAGGGCGCTTGAATATCGACGCACCTTTGCAGCCGCCGCGCCCGGCGAAGTCTTCTGGTACGCCAACTCACTCGGCCTGGTCGAAGTCGCGGCGAATGGTGACAGTGCCGCTCTACAGCTGGGGCTCTCGATCGGGGACCCGTTGGCGGTCCGACGGGGCTAGGGCCGCGCCCCGACAACGGCCGCACGGGGCGGGCCTGCCAGGGCGCCGGCCGAGAGCCGCTGCCCTATTTTTTGGCTTTCTTCTCTCTGTTGCCTGGGCGCGTGAGATACGGCGCCAGGAACTGTCCCGTGTAGGAACCGTCGATGGCGGCAATCGCCTCCGGGGTGCCCGCGCCGATGATCTGTCCGCCCCCGTCACCGCCCTCGGGCCCCAGGTCGATGATCCAGTCCGCCGTCTTGATCACGTCCAGATTGTGCTCGATGACCACGATGGTGTTGCCATGGTCCCGCAGGCGGTTCAACACCTTGAGGAGCTGCTCGACGTCGTGGAAGTGGAGCCCCGTGGTGGGCTCGTCCAGGATATAGAGTGTCTTGCCGGTGTCGCGCTTGGAGAGCTCGCGGGCAAGTTTCACGCGCTGGGCCTCACCGCCTGACAGGGTGGTCGCGTTCTGGCCGAGTGTCAGGTACGAGAGCCCCACGTCCAGCAGGGTTTCGAGCTTGCGGCGTACCACGGGTACGGCGTCGAAGAACCCTACGGCCTCCTCGACGGTCATTTCCAGCACCTCGTAGATGTTCCTGCCCTTGTAGCGGATGTCCAGCGTCTCGCGGTTGTAGCGCTGGCCGTGGCAGATGTCGCAGGGGACGTAGATGTCCGGCAGGAAGTGCATCTCCACCTTGATCACGCCGTCGCCCTGGCAGGCTTCGCAGCGCCCGCCCTTGACGTTGAAGCTGAAGCGCCCGGGGCTGTAGCCGCGGGAGCGGGCCTCCTGGGTCTGGGCGAACAGCTCGCGGATCGGGGTGAACAGGCCCGTGTAGGTCGCCGGGTTGGAGCGCGGGGTGCGGCCGATGGGGCTCTGGTCGATGTCCACCACCTTGTCGAAATGCTCCAGGCCGTCGACGCCCTCGCAGTAGGCGGGCTCCTCGCCGGACTTGTTGATCTTGAGCGCGGCGTAGCGGTACAGCGTGTCGTTGATCAGGGTCGACTTGCCCGAACCCGAGACGCCCGTCACGCAGGTCATCAGCCCCACGGGGATATCCACGTCCACCTGCTTGAGGTTGTTGCTGGCGGCCCCGCGAATGGTCAGTCGCCGTTCCGGGTCCATCGGCGTGCGCTCGGCCGGCACCTCGATGGCACGCTTGCCAGAGAGGTACTGTCCGGTGAGCGAACGGCTGTCGGCCTCGATCTGCTTCGGTGTGCCGGCGGCCACAACGTGGCCGCCGTGCTCGCCCGCGCCGGGGCCGATATCGACCACGTGATCGGCGGTGCGGATGGCATCCTCGTCATGTTCGACGACGATCACGGTGTTGCCGAGATCGCGCAGCCGGGTCAGGGTCGTCAGCAGGCGGTCGTTATCGCGCTGGTGCAGTCCGATGGAGGGCTCGTCCAGGATGTACATGACGCCCACGAGGCCGGCCCCGATCTGGCTGGCCAGCCGGATACGCTGGGCTTCGCCGCCCGAGAGGGTCTCGGCGCTGCGGCTGAGGGTCAGGTAATCCAGGCCCACGTTGACAAGGAAGCCCAGCCGCTCGCAGATCTCCTTGAGGATCTTCTCGGCGATCTGGCCCTGCTTGCCGGGCAACTCCAGGCCCTCGAACAAGGCCAGGGCCTTGCCGATGGCCATGGCCGTGATGTCCGGCAGGGCCTTGTCGGCGATGAAGACGTGGCGGGCCTGCACGTTCAGGCGGGTGCCGTCGCAGGCCGGGCAGGGCCGTACTGACAGGTACTTCGACAGTTCCTCGCGCACGGCGTTGGAGTCGGTTTCGCGGTAGCGCCGCTCCATGTTGTTGAGGATGCCCTCGAAGGCATGGGTGCGCGTGGTGAGCTGGCCGCGGTTGCCGATGTAGGAGAACTCGATCTCCTCGTCGCCGCTGCCGAAGAGGATGATCTTGCGGGTCTCCTCCGGCAGTTCCTCGAACGGCGTCTCGATGTCGAAGCCATAGTGCTCGGCCAGCGAGCTGATCATCTGGAAGTAGTAGGCATTGCGGCGGTCCCAGCCGCGCACTGCCCCGCCGGCGAGGCTGAGCTCGGGCTTGGCGACCACGCGCTCGGGGTCAAAGAACTGCTTGATCCCCAGGCCATCACAGCTCGGGCACGCCCCCACCGGGTTGTTGAAGGAGAACAGGCGCGGTTCGAGTTCGGACAGGGAGTAGCCGCATGATGGGCAGGCGAACTTGGCCGAGAATACCAGCTCGGCGCGGTCGGGCTCGTCCATGAAAGCCACTGTCGCGATGCCGTCGGCCAGGCGCAGCGCGGTCTCGAAAGATTCGGCCAGGCGCAGCTGCAGGTCGTCCCGCACCTTGAAGCGGTCCACCACGACTTCGATCGTGTGCTTGCGTCGCAGATCGAGCGCCGGGGCCTGGTCGAGCTCGTAGACGGTGCCGTCGATGCGCGCACGGATAAAGCCCTGGGCGCGCAGTTCCTCGATCACCTGCACGTGCTCACCCTTGCGGGCCTGCACCGCCGGGGCGAGCAGCATCAGCTTGGTGCCCTCGGGCAGGGCCAGAACCTGGTCCACCATCTGGCTGATGGTCTGGGCCTCGAGCGCGATGTCGTGATCCGGACAGCGCGGGACCCCGGCGCGGGCAAACAGCAGGCGCAGGTAGTCGTAGATCTCCGTGATCGTGCCCACGGTGGACCGCGGGTTGTGCGACGTGGTCTTCTGCTCGATGGAAATCGCGGGGGACAGGCCCTCGATGTGGTCGATGTCCGGCTTTTCCATCATCGACAGGAACTGGCGCGCGTAGGCCGAGAGCGACTCCACGTAACGGCGCTGGCCCTCGGCGAAGATGGTGTCGAAGGCGAGCGAGGACTTGCCCGAGCCCGACAGGCCCGTGATCACGATGAGCTTGTCGCGCGGCAGGTCGAGGTCGATGTTCTTGAGATTGTGCGTTCGCGCACCGCGAATGCGTATGAAATCCATGGGGTTACCGAATTCAGGAAGCGTATTGGCAGTGATCGATTTTCCGTTGGAGCAAGGTGAAAAGCGGCGAAACAGCGCAGTTTACGTAGGGGTAAATGAGCATGTTGAGCCGGTTTTCAACGCCGATTCGGCGGAAAAGACACGCTGCCAGGATGCTTCGTGGGTAAACTTGTTAATATACGCCTCCCGCCATCCCCTAGGCAAAAAGGAAACGCTTTGAAGTCCGGTTATTCCGACCAGATGACACCGCGCGAGAAGCGCGCCGCCTTCTCCCTCGGCTCGGTGTACGCCGTGCGCATGCTGGGCCTGTTCATGATCCTGCCGGTCTTCGCCCTCTACGCCGAGGACCTGGCCGGCGTGACGCCCTTCCTCGTCGGTATGGCCCTCGGGGTGTATGGCATCACCCAGGCGGCGTTGCAGATTCCGCTGGGCCTCTTGTCGGACCGGATCGGCCGCAAGCCGGTGATCATCGGCGGGCTGCTGGTGTTCGCCGCAGGCAGCGTACTGGCGGCCAGCGCCGACACCATTCACGGGGTCATCGTCGGACGTGCCCTGCAGGGCGCCGGGGCCGTGGCCGCGGCGCTGATGGCGCTGGCGGCGGACCTCACCCGCGAGGAGCATCGCGCCAAGGCCATGGCCGTGATCGGCATGAGCATCGGCGTGGCCTTCGCCGTGGCCATGGTCGGCGGGCCCGTGCTGGACCGCTGGATCGGCGTCTCGGGGATCTTCTGGAGCACCGCGGTGCTCGCACTGGTGGCCATCGGCATCATCGCCTTCCTGGTGCCGCAACCGGCGACCATCCGCTTCCACCGGGACGCCCAGACCGAGGCGGCCAGCCTCGGCAGCGTGCTGCGCGACGGGCAGCTGCTTCGTCTGGACCTGGGCATCTTCGTGCTGCACATGACCATGATGGCCAACTTCGTGGTCATCCCGCACCTGCTCGAGAACGAGGCGGGTCTGCCCAGCGCCGATCACTGGCAGCTCTACCTGCCGGTGCTGGTCATCGCCTTCTTCGCCATGGTGCCGTTCATCATCGTGGCCGAGAAGCACCGGCGCATGAAGCCCGTGTTCCTGGGCGCCATCGGCCTGCTGGCGCTGGCGCAGCTGTCGTACCTGGTGGCCGACACGGTGATTACCCTGGCGCTGTCGCTGTTCCTGTACTTCTGGGCCTTCACGCTGCTGGAGGCCTCGCTGCCGTCGCTGGTGGCCAAGTTCGCGCCGCCCGACCGCAAGGGCACGGCCATGGGGGTGTATTCCACCTCCCAGTTCTTCGGCATCTTCGTCGGCGGGGCCGCCGGCGGGGCGCTGGCCGGCCACTTCGGCAGCGCGGGCGTCTTCGCCTTCTGCACGGTGGCCATCGCCGGCTGGCTGCTGGTGGCAGCCACCATGCGCCACCCGCGCTACCTCTCGAGCTACCTGCTCAACGTCGGCCCCATGGAGGGCGAGCAGGCCCGTCAGATGGTGCACAAGCTCACGGCCATCCGCGGCGTGGCCGAGGCCGTGATCGCCCCGGACGAGGGCGTGGCCTACCTCAAGGTCGAGCGCCACGCGCTGGACGAGCAGCGGCTGCGTGAATTCTCCGTAAGCCCTGCGTAGAATTGGGGCATAAATCGGCCTGTCCGGCCCCGGGGCCCCACCGCCCCGGACCCGGCAGGCTTCTTGGTTATAGAGACATTACAGACAGAGGAAGAGGGGAAACGTCATGGCACGTGGAGTCAACAAGGTCATTCTCGTCGGCAACCTGGGCGCCGATCCGGAAGTGAAGTACATGCCCAGTGGCGGCGCCGTCGCCAACGTCTCCCTCGCCACCACCGACTCCTGGAAGGACAAGGGCACCGGCGAGCGCCAGGAACGCACCGAGTGGCACCGCGTCGTGTTCTTCAACCGCCTGGCCGAAATCGCCGGCGAGTACCTGCGCAAGGGCTCCCAGATCTACGTCGAAGGCCGCCTCCAGACCCGCAAGTGGCAGGGGCAGGACGGCCAGGACCGTTACACCACCGAGATCGTGGCCAGCGAGATGCAGATGCTCGGCGGTCGCAGCGGCGGCGACGCCCCGTACGACTCCGCCCCGCAGAGCCGCGGCAGCCAGCAGTCCTCCCCGTCGCCCGCCCCGCAGCAGTCGGCGCCGGCCATGGATGATTTTGACGACGATATTCCGTTCTGAAGTAAGCAAGATAGGCTCGTCCGTTGATGCGGCAGCCTGTTGAGCTGTCTCGGTTCTCATGTGGCCAAGTGGCTCAGAGCCACATAGCACAATGAGTGAACCATTCTTTGGTTGCCGAGGCACATGCCTACTCGCATGTGCAAACGGCTCGTTGGTTGAATCAGCATAGACTATGCCGCCAACATCCCCTGCCGCCAAGCCGACGCGCCAGGCCTTTTGGGCCATCGGAGACCAGGGAATGGTCTCTGCTAGCAATTTCCTGACGATTGCCTTTGGGGCTTGGCTGCTGCCGCTCCCCGAGCAGGCCAAGCTGATTTACGTCTACACATCGTATATAGCGTTGGTGCTAGTGAATGCGGCAACCTTATTCGCGGCTGCGCCGATACTGCGCGACGAAGTTCCGGATCCGCACGCCTACCGACGCCATCTGTTGCTCACCCAAATCGTGATCGCCCTCGCGGCGGTCATTGTGGTTGATGTTGTTTTTAGCGCTTACGGTAGCGTAATCGAATGGCAGCCCACCGTGGCTGAATTGCTGGGGTTGTCTTCCTTCCTATTGATCCAGCAGTTCGCCGATTTCAATCGGAGAGCAGAGTACGTTTTTGGTCTCGTCGCGATTGGTGCGGGGATGAGCGTAATTGCGCTAGTCCTGCGAGTCGGTGGATTACTCGTCGTTCAACCCGATAATGCGCAAGCCTTCATGGTCGTTCTTGCACTTTCATCGCTACCAGGTGCTGTCGCAGCGTTTTGGCGTGGCGCTTGGTCGACGCCGCTATGGTGGGATAGACGGTTACTCAAGCAGCATATTTCGATCGCGAGGTGGAGCATGGCCAGTGCGCCACTGCGCTGGTCCGGATTGCATCTTCCAATTTTTCTCGTGGGAGCACTCTCGGGCGCCGCCCCGGCTGCCATCTTGGCGAGCATTCGAAGCCTTAGTACGTTTGCAAACGTCTTTCTTGAGCTCTTTGAGACCTACATCCCGTCATGGATGGCAAGGCGGCGAGTTGAAGCTGGATTGCAGGCCGTGAAAGCGGCTGCCATCAAGTTATACGTGTTGGGCGTGGCCGGGTGGACAACTGTATTTATTGTTCTTCTTTTCTTCGGCGATCGGCTCATCGGTGTAGCCCTTGGTCCCGAATACAGTCAGTACTCCTTCATCTTGGTTATTCTCTGGATCGGCAATGGCGTTACCTTTTTGGTGCGTGTCGCAAATATTCGGCATCGTGTCGAAGGGCGCTCTTTCCTTGAGTTTGTTGGCGTAATTGCTGGAGTGATGGCCCTCGTCCTGACCATACCATTGGTAAACATGTTTGGCCCACTAGGAGGTGCTTGGTCTATCGTGTTGATTCAGCTATCAAGCGTCGCAGCGATTATGTGGTTTGCAACGAAACGCTCTCCGTAAAGATTCGCAAAACGGCGCTATTGTACAAGCGCGCATTATCATTTAATCGAGGTTGGCATGCTAAGAATCGAAGCGAAGCTGCATCTTGTTTTTACGAATTTCTGGCTCCGGCTCGCTCCTTTAAGAATGCGATCTATTCGCATTGGCCAAGGCGGATGGATTAAATGCCGAACCTCGATTGGCAGGGGAACTGGCATCGCACGTAATTTTGTTGCAAGAGGTGCCGGAGGTCTTTCGATAGGCCGTTATTGTGCAATAGGGGAATCCGTGCGAATTCTGACGAGCAATCATGATGTTTCGCGACTGAGCGTGAACTTTCGTCTTCAGATGCGAGTGACAGGAACCCGCTATGTTGCGAAGAAACAGGGTGTGGTTATAGGGAGCGACGTATGGGTCGGCGACGGCGTGACAATTCTTCCTGGTGTTGAAATTGGTGATGGTGCGGTTGTTGGCGCCGGTGCGGTCGTAACTCGATCTGTTCCACCGTTTGTGATTGTAGGAGGTAATCCGGCTCGGGCGATCAAGTCGCGTTTTCCTAAAGAAGTGGCTGATCACATCTCTCGTATGGAATGGTGGAATTGGACGGTTAGTGAGATCGAGGGCAACGCTGCGTTATTTCAAATGGCTTGTTTGGATGATGAATGTCTGAAGAAATTTTCCCGTATTAAGGCGAAGTGAGGATGGGTGCTTCAATCGGGTGTATAGATTTGACTGTTGGTGTCTCGTGCAAGTGTTATCAGGTTGTAAATTATTGATATGGAAAAGATCGCCTACCATCTAAAACATAGATCTCCTGCCCTTTTTCGAATTGTTGAACGACTTGCTCGGAGAGTGGCAGTATTGCGATTTGGTCGAAGAATTAAGCGTGCTCTCGCTGAATCTTATGTTCAAGGAGTCGTGAGAGGAAGGCCTGCAGTTATGCGCAGCCTGAATATAGATGACTTAAATAGTCTCCAAGGGTTTTTCGAGGAGATGCCGGCAGGCCACGTCAAGTATTTTAAGCCACATGGTTACGAGCGGTCAGATCTCCGAGGTGTTTTGGAGTCTCGGGCATTTCTCACTTATGGCCTCTTTATTGGCGATGAAATGAAAGGGTATGCCTTGCTGAAGGTTGCTCCAACGGGAAGTCTATATATTGGTCGATTGTTGCATCCATCTCAGGTAGGGCAGGGGCTCGGAGCGTTCCTGAGTCGTTATTTATACTGGCAGGCGTCATTGGCAGGGTTGCGCGCCCGCTCGACGATAAGCCGTCACAATATTGCGTCACTTCGGTCGCACCAGGCGGTTGCGAATTTCAATATTATCTCTGAGTTGCCTAATGATTATTTGCTCATTGAGTTTGAAGTGGCGTCGAGTGATAAGCCGGAGTTGTCGCTATGACAAAGGGTGAGGCCTCGGTTGGCTGGGGGCTCTCTCGCGCGCAGATAACAGTAAAGCGACTTTTTGATCTGTGTTTTTCAATCTTTGCATTGTTGGTCTCATCGTGGCTAATACTGTTAGCCTGGCTGGTGGCGAGCTGGGATACGCGGAGTAATGGTTTCTTTGTTCAGGAGAGAGTGGGTAGGCATGGGAAGTTATTTAGGGTCTATAAAATAAAGACTATGCGGCCACGTCGCGCGATTGGTAGTTCGGTTACTTACGCTGGTGACCCTCGCGTCACGAAATTTGGCCGTTTTCTTCGGCGAACGAAGATCGACGAACTACCGCAACTGTGGAATATATTAGTCGGAGATATGAGTTTCGTTGGTCCGAGGCCAGATGTGCCAGGTTTCGCCGATTGCCTGACTGGGGATGATCGCGTTGTCCTATCTGTCAGGCCGGGTATCACAGGGCCGGCAACATTGAAGTATCGTAATGAGGAAGAGATCTTGGCTGCTCAGGCAGACCCGGAGGCATATAATCGTGATGTGATTTTTCCGGATAAAGTTAGGATTAATCGCGAATATATCGAAAATTGGTGTCTGGTCGATGATCTGCGGTATATCCTGCGGACCGTATTACGGTAGGCGAAGAATTGTCATGCTCAATTCACCGTTTTCCACGTGGCCTGCGTATAGCGACGAAGAGGCGGCGGCTGTCGCCCGCGTGCTGCGATCCAACAAGGTCAACTACTGGACCGGCACCGAATGCCGTGAATTCGAAAAGGAATTTGCCGCCTTCGCCGATTGTGATCACGCCGTGGCCGTGGCCAACGGGACCGTGGCGCTGGACCTGGCACTCAAGGCCCTGGGTATTGGGCCCGGGGACGAGGTGGTGGTGACGCCGCGTACCTTCATCGCGTCGGTTTCCTGTGTGGTGAATGCAGGCGCAATCCCTGTTTTTGCAGATGTGGATCGTGATTCGCAAACGCTCACGGCGGATACGATCCGTGCGGTGCTCTCACCACGAACCAAGGCCGTGATTGCCGTTCACCTGGCGGGGTGGCCCTGTGACATGGATCCGATCATGGCCCTGGCGGAAGAACGTGGGCTGTTCGTGATCGAGGACTGCGCCCAGGCACACGGTGCGCGCTACAAGGGACGCTCAGTTGGTTCGATCGGGCATGTTGGCGCGTGGTCGTTTTGCCAGGACAAGATCATGACCACGGGCGGTGAGGGCGGCATGGTGACCACCAACGACCGCGAGCTCTGGTCTCGGATGTGGTCTTACAAGGATCATGGCAAGAGCTGGGAAGCGATCTATGAGCGAGAGCATCCGCCCGGGTTCCGCTGGTTACATGAGTCGTTCGGAACGAACTGGCGCCTGACCGAGATGCAGGGTGCGATCGGGCGTATCCAGCTCAGGCGGATGCCGGAGTGGAGTGCCAAGAGACGGGCCAATGCAGAGGCGATCTGGTCGGCAGCTGCGCGTCAGCCGTGGTTGCGTGTTCCGGCGCTGCCGGATGAAGTCGAGCACGCGGCCTACAAGTGCTACGTGTTCGTCGAGCCCGGGCAGCTGCCGGACGGATGGGATCGGGACCGGATTGCCGCGGTGATCAACGAGCACGGGGTACCCTGTTACTCGGGCTCGTGTTCCGAGGTGTACCTCGAAAAGGCCTTTGACGGTACGGGATGGCGCCCCGAGGAACGGCTGCCGGGTGCGCGTGAGCTGGGAGAGACGAGCCTGATGTTCCTGGTGCACCCGACGCTAACGGACGAAGAAGTTCAACGCACCGTCGATGCGTTGGAGGCCGTGGCTGAACAGATCGCGGACTCGCCATGAGCAGGGCAGGAAAAATTCATCGGCGATGCGCTTGAGGGCTTGGAATGCAAGTTAACAACCAGCGAGGGTCGGTGAGTAAGCGTCTACTGGCGATGATGCACGACGCCCTGTGGGTACCGCTTGCCATCGGGCTGGCTTACCTCGTCCGGTTCAATTTCGAGGGTGTACCGGACGAGCACGTGTCGACGATGTGGGCGGCGATGGCAATCGCCCTGCCGGTGCAGGTCGCCTGTTTCTGGCTGTTCGGGCTTTATCGCGGCATCTGGCGTTTTGCGTCGCTGCCTGACCTGGTGCGGATTCTCAAGGCCGTGGCGGTCGGTGTTGCGGTCACGCTCATCCTGCATTTTCTCCTGGAGCGCCTCGAGGGGATGCCGCGCTCGGTGGCAGTGCTCTATCCGTTTTTTCTCGTCGCCGGTTTGACGGCGCCGCGGCTGTTGTTCCGTTGGTTCAAGGAGCATCGTCTGCGGCTGGCGCGGGAGGCAGCGCAACGTGCCCTGATTCTCGGTGCCGGCGATGCGGGCGAGATGCTGGTGCGCGATCTCATGCGGCGTGATGGGTATGACCCCGTCGGGTTCCTCGACGACGCGCCCGGCAAGCGCGGCCGTGAGGTTCACGGGGTTCGGGTCCTCGGTCCGATTGATGATCTCGAGGCCCAGGCCGAGCGCCTGGCCGTCGATGTCGTCCTCATCGCGATGCCCTCGGCGGGTTCTGCGACGATACGTCCCATCGTCGAGAGCTGTAACCGCCTCGGTATTCGGTGCGTCACACTCCCATCGCTCGCGGAGCTGGCAGACGGGCGGGTGGATGTAGGCCGCTTGCGTGAAATCCGGATCGAGGACCTGCTCGGGCGCGAGTCGATCGAGCTGGATGATGCCCGGATCCACGCCTTCCTGGACGGTATGAAAGTGCTGGTCACCGGGGCGGGTGGGTCCATCGGCTCCGAGCTGTGCCGCCAGGCCTGCGGCTACGCGATCGAGCACCTGATCATGGTCGATCATGGTGAGTTCAATCTGTACCAGATCGAACAGGAGATGCAGGGCCGCAAGGGCGACCGACCGGTGACGGCGCTGCTGGGCGATGTCCGCGACGAGGCACGCATGCGCTGGGTGTTCGAGACCTTCCGGCCCGACGTGGTGCTGCATGCTGCGGCCTACAAGCACGTGCCGCTGGTGGAGGAGAATCCCGCCGAGGGGCTCAAGACGAACGTCTTCGGCACCAGGCTGGTGGCGGACCTGGCCGTCGAGTTCGGGGTGCGGAAGTTCCTGTTGGTCTCGACGGACAAGGCGGTGAACCCCACGAACGTCATGGGGGCTAGCAAGCGGACGGCCGAGATCTACTGCCAGATGCTCAACGAACGTTCGACCACGGCGTTCATCACGACACGCTTCGGCAACGTGCTGGGCTCGGCCGGCTCCGTGGTTCCCCTGTTCCGTAAACAGATCGAGGCGGGCGGGCCGTTGACCGTCACGCATCCCGAGATCACCCGCTACTTCATGACCATCCCCGAGGCCGTGAGCCTGATCCTGCAGGCAGCGGCAATGGGCAACGGTGGCGAGATCTTCGTGCTCGACATGGGTGAGCCGGTGAAGATCGTGGATCTCGCGCGGCAGATGATCAGGCTGGCGGGCCTCGAGCCGGACACGGACATTGCCATCGAGTTCATCGGCCTGCGGCCCGGCGAGAAACTCTACGAGGAGCTGTTCCACGGTTCCGAGAACCTCGTGGGCACCAGCCATCCGAAAATCCTGCTGGCCGAGGCGCGCAAGGTGGAGTGGAATGTCATGCAGCAGGAGCTCGCGCAGTTGCTGGGGGCCTGTCACGACCGAGATATCGATGCGCTCAAGCTCCGGTTGCGTATGCTCGTGCCGGAGTATCACGAGCCGAGCACAATGGCGGCCGAGATCCCCGCCCCGCAGGGCCGGGTGCACTAATATTGATTGTCAGTTGTCAGTTGTCAGTTGTCAGTTGTCAGTTGTCAGTTGTCAGTTGTCAGTTGTCGGCGTAGTCTCGGCTCGTCCGTAGATTTCGGGGTCTTGGATCCATCGGTCATCCCGGCCTGAATACTGGAAATCCCCTCCCAAAACCTGTAATTTTCCCCGCCCGCTCAAGCACTTGGTATAATCGCGCGATGGCGCAGAAGGTCTACATCCAAACCCACGGCTGTCAGATGAACGAGTACGACTCGGCGAAGATGCTGGACGTGCTCAATGCCTCTGACGGCATGGAGCTCACGCAGTCCGCCGAGGAGGCGGACGTGTTGCTCTTAAATACCTGTTCCATAAGGGAAAAGGCCCAGGAAAAGGTGTTTTCCCTGCTGGGCAAGTGGAAGGCCCTGAAGGAGAAGAAGCCGGGCCTGGTGATCGGCGTGGGCGGCTGTGTGGCCTCGCAGGAGGGGGAGTCGCTGCGCGAGCGGGCCCCGTATGTCGATGTCGTCTTCGGGCCGCAGACGCTGCACCGCCTGCCGGAGATGATCCGTGGCGTTCGCCAATTCCAGATGCCGATCGTCGACATCTCCTTCCCCGAGATCGAGAAGTTCGACCGCCTGCCGGAGCCGCGCGCCGAGGGGCCGACGGCCTTCGTCTCCGTGATGGAGGGCTGTTCCAAGTACTGCACCTTCTGCGTGGTGCCCTACACCCGCGGCGAGGAGATCAGCCGCCCGTTCGACGATGTGATCGCCGAGGTGGCGCAGCTGGCCGCCCAGGGCGTGCGCGAGGTGAATCTCCTTGGACAGAACGTGAATGCCTACCGTGGTCGCATGCATGACGGCGAGATTGCCGACCTGGCCCTGCTGATCCACTACGTGGCTGCCATCGACGGCATCGACCGGATCCGCTTCACCACCTCGCACCCGGTGGAGTTCTCCGACTCCCTGATCCAGGCCTTTGCCGAGGTGCCGCAGCTGGTGAGCCATCTGCACCTGCCGGTGCAAAGCGGCTCCGACCGCATCCTCGCGGCGATGAAGCGCGGCCACACGGCGCTCGAGTACAAGCAGAAGATCCGTCGCCTGCGCGAGGCGCGGCCGGACATCAGCCTGTCGTCGGACTTCATCATCGGCTTCCCGGGGGAAACGGATGCCGATTTCGAGGCGACGATGCAGCTCATCGAGGATGTGGGATTCGACCACTCCTTCAGCTTCATCTACAGCCGGCGGCCGGGTACGCCGGCCTCATCGCTGCCGGACGACGTGCCGATGGACGTGAAGAAGGCCCGGCTGGCGCGACTGCAGAACCGGATCACCGAGATGGCCGCTGCCATCAGCGCGTCCATGGTCGGCACCGTGCAGTCCGTGCTGGTGGAGCGGCCATCGCGCAAGGATCCGACACAGCTGGCGGGACGCACCGAGAACAACCGCGTGGTCAATTTCACCGGTCACGAACGCCTGATCGGGCACTTCGTCGACGTGCGCATCACGGAGGCCCTCCCGAACTCCCTGCGCGGCGAGGTGGTGGCGGTCGAGGATGCGGAGACCGGCGAGCGCGTGGCCGTGAGTGCTTGAATTCCCTGGATAAATCCCCATTTGTAGGCTGTAGGAGCGACGAGAGTCGCGAAATGCGCGGGTAGCGTCTTTCGAAACACCGCCATCGCGACTTTCGTCGCTCCTGCAGTGATCGCTTATACTCCGACTATCCCCTGTATTCCTGAAAGGTAGACCCACTCTCTTGGCACGACTGCAAAGCGAACCGGTCCTCGACGACCACCCCAGCGCGATCGACGTCACGCTCGAACCCGCGGACAACCTGCGCCTGGCGAACCTCTGCGGCCAGTTCGACGAGCACCTGCGGCAGCTGGAGCGCCGCCTGGGTGTCGAGATCAACAACCGCGGCAACCACTTCAACATCATCGGCGACCACCGCCCGGCCCAGGCCGCCGGCGAGCTGCTGCGCGAGATGTACCGCTCGACCCGCGAGGAGGACCTCACGCCCGAGCGGGTGCACCTGTACCTGCAGGAGTCGGGCGTGGAGCAGCTCCTCGAACAGCGCGCCGAGGCGAAGGAAGAGTTCACCCTGCGCATCAAGCGCGGCAACATCCGTGCCCGTGGCCCGAGCCAGGCGCGCTATCTCAAGGCCATCCAGTCCCACGACCTCGTGTTCGGGGTGGGGCCGGCCGGGACCGGCAAGACGTACCTGGCCGTGGCCGCGGCGGTGGAGGCATTGGAGAGCGACATGGTGCGCCGCCTCGTGCTGGTGCGGCCGGCGGTTGAGGCCGGTGAGCGCCTGGGGTTCCTCCCCGGGGACCTGGCGCAGAAGATCGACCCCTACCTGCGCCCGATGTACGACGCCCTCTACGAGATGCTGGGGTTCGAGAAGGTCGCCAAGCTGATCGAGCGCAACGTGATCGAGGTGGCCCCGCTGGCCTACATGCGCGGGCGCACGCTCAACGACGCCTTCATCCTGCTGGACGAGGCCCAGAACACCACGGTCGAGCAGATGAAGATGTTCCTCACCCGTATCGGCTTCGGCTCCACGGCGGTCGTGACCGGGGACGTCACCCAGGTGGACCTCCCGCGCAATCAGAAGTCCGGGCTGCGGCACGTGATCGAGGTGCTCAAGGACGTGGACGGCGTGAGCTTCAGCTTTTTCACGGCCCGTGACGTGGTGCGCCACCCGCTGGTGCAGCGCATCGTCCAGGCCTACGACGCGTCGGAGCAGGGCAGCATCCACGAATGAGCACGCTCGCCGTCGAGGTCCAGCGGGCGGCCGACGAGCCGCTGCCGGCAGATGCGGCACTGACACGCTGGGCCGAGGCCGCCTGGCAGGGCGAGGCGGATGCCGAGGTGGTGATCCGGCTGGTCGGGGCCGACGAGAGCCAGGCCCTGAATCGTGACTATCGCGGCAAGGACAGGCCGACCAACGTCCTGTCCTTCCCTTTCGATGTCCCACCCGGCGTGCCCTGCGACCACTTGGGCGATCTGGTGATATGCGCCCCCGTGGTGCAGGCCGAGGCCACTGAACAGGGCAAGACCCCGGATAGCCACTGGGCGCACATGGTGGTGCACGGCATGCTGCACCTGCAGGGCTTCGACCACATGGACGAGGCCGAGGCTGAGGAGATGGAGGGCATCGAGCGTGAGATTCTCGCGCGGTTGGGCTATCCGGATCCGTATGATTGAGAAGCTGTCTGTTGTACAAGGCCAGGGACACAGGCTGTGACGGCAATAGATAAAACGCAATTCGGCCAAGGAGGGTCGCGTGGAAAAACCGAACTTTCAGAATTTGCGTGTTTACTGTCTGGCTGAGTTTCTGGCAGACGGCGTGTGGAGCATTGTTTGCCGCTGGGACTGCTTTGCCAAGGATACGGTTGGGAAGCAGTTGGTAAGGGTGGCGGACAGTGTTGGTGCGAATATTGCTGAGGGTAGTGCTCGTGGCTCGTACCAGGACAATCGCCGTTTCGTGCGCATAGCGCGGGGCTCGCTGACAGAGGTTCAGCACTGGCTCCGCAGGGCTTACAATCGAGACTTGCTGTCAGATAACGATGTGCAACGGGTGAAATCGACGGTGGATGAACTTGGCCCGAAATTGAATGCCTATCTCAATTCCATCGGTAAGGCCCGTCGCATCTGAGCATGTGTGCGGTTTTTCAACGGACAACTGACGACTGACAACGGACAGATTTTGAACATGAAAGAAGATCGACCTAGCACCGGTTCCTCCCAGCTGCGCTGGCTGGACCGCCTCGGCCAGGTATTGCTGGGGGAACCCCGGGACCGCGAGCAGCTCATCGAGTTGCTGCGCAGCGCGCAGCAGCGCGAGCTGCTCGACCTGGATGCGCTTGCGATGATCGAGGGCGTACTGCAGGTCTCGGAGATGCAGGTGCGAGACATCATGATCCCGCGTTCGCAGATGGTGGTCGTGGAGCGCGATGCCCCGCTGGAGGAGATGCTGCCGGTCATCATCGACTCCGCCCATTCCCGTTTCCCGGTCGTCGGCGACAGCCGCGACGATGTCGAGGGGATCCTGCTGGCCAAGGACCTGCTGCGGCTCCGCGCGGCTGAACAGGCCGGCGAGGCGTTGGAGATGCAGGACTTCCTGCGTCCGGCCGCCTTCATTCCCGAGAGCAAGCGGCTCAACGTCTTGCTAAACGAGTTCCGCAACAGCCACAACCACATGGCCATCGTCGTGGACGAGTACGGCGGCGTCTCCGGGCTCGTGACCATCGAGGACGTGCTCGAGCAGATCGTCGGCGAGATTGACGACGAGCACGATATCGTCGATGACGGGCACGACATCCTCAGGCACACGGACAACCGCTACACGGTCAAGGCACTTACGCCCATCGATGAGTTCAACGAGTATTTCGGCTCCGAGTACAGTGATGAGGAGTTCGACACCATCGGGGGGCTGGTGATGAACGGTTTCGGTCACGTGCCAAAACGCGGCGAGGAAATCGATATCGATCGTTTCCATTTCAAGGTGCTGCGCGCCGACAATCGTCGCATCCACCTGCTGCAGCTCAGCCTCCGTCAGGACGGCGCGCTCGCCGAGAACTAGGGGCTACGCCTACGTGCCGCCACTCGTAGAGGTGCTGGCCCGGCGCCCGCGACTCGCAGACGCCCTCGCGCTGATCGCGGGCGCCGTATTGCCACTCGCCTTCGCGCCGATCGAATGGCGCATCCTTAGCATCGTGGCCCCCGCGATCCTTTTCCTGGTGTGGCTCGGCGCTACACCGAAACGTGCGTTCTGGCGCGGCTACCTGTTCGGGCTCGGCCAGTTCGGCGTGGGCGTGTCCTGGGTGTACAACAGCATCCACCTGTTCGGTAACGCCGTAGCGCCGCTCGCGGGAATCTTCACCGCACTCTTCATCGCCTTCCTTGCCCTGTACCCGGCGGTGACCGGCTGGTTGCTGATCCGCTACGTGCGACGTTTTTCCCTGGACCTGCCGCACACGCTCCTGGTGTTGCCATTCGTCTGGGCCCTGTATGAATGGGTGCGGGGCTGGCTGTTTACGGGGTTTCCCTGGCTGCTGCTCGGACACGCCCAGCTCGACACCTGGTTTGCCGGGTACATCCCGACGCTGGGGACTTACGGTGGCAGCCTGGCGACCGCAATGGCTGCTGCCGCGCTGGTCGGCGTGCTGGTACTCACGACGGGACGGCGGTGGTCAGCGCTGGCTAGCCTGGTGGTCCTGCTCCTGGCCGGGGTAGCGCTTTCCGGGGTGCACTGGACGACACCTGCGGGGCGGGCGCTCGAGGTGAGTATCATCCAGCCGTCGATTCCGCAGGCTGAGAAATGGCGCGAGAAGCAGTTCCAGCCAACGCTCGACCTGTACGAGAAGCTCACGCGTGCACATTTCGGACGCGACGTGATCGTCTGGCCCGAGTCGGCCATTCCGTCGACCTACGGGCGCGTGGCGGAGGGCTACTTGCTGCCGTTGGCGGCAGACGCCCGGGAACACGGTACGGCCCTGGTTACCGGCATCTTCGTCATCGAACCGGATGGCACCATTTATAACAGCCTGGTGGCACTGGACGGCGACGTGGACGTGTACCACAAGCGGCACCTGGTGCCGTTCGGCGAGTACACGCCCCTGCGCGGGATCCTCGGCTGGCTCGACAACTTCGTGACCATACCCATGTCCGACCTTGGCAGCGGAACCGGCCGGCCGCTGCTCGACGTCGACGGTTACGCCGTGGGTGCTTCGATCTGCTACGAGGACGCGTTTGGTGAAGAGGTGATCGAGGCGCTGCCGGAGGCGGCCTATCTCATTAACGTGAGTAACGACGCCTGGTTCGGGGACTCGCTCGCGCCGTGGCAGCACCTCGAACTGGCGCAGGTGCGCGCCCTGGAAACCGGACGCTGGATGGTGCGCGCCACCAACACGGGGGTGTCGGCCGTGATCGACGCCCGCGGCCGGATCGCCGCCATCTCGCCCCAGTTCGAACCCCATGTGCTCAATGCCGAGGTGCAGCCCTACGTGGGCGTCACGCCGTATGCGCGCTGGGGCAACTGGCCGGTCGTGGTGGTGGCGGTTCTGGTGCTGGGGTTGCTGGCGGGACTGCGCTGGAAACGGTGAGGTCGGGGCCTCCTCCGCCGTCCGTTGTCAGTTGTCCGTGGTCCGTCGCGAAAAGCGGTGCTTCGTAGCCCGAAAGAAACCCGTGGAATCCGGGGCTCTCGGCTCTACGAGCACCAACGGCCCCGGATTCCGCTTACGCTCCATCCAGGCTACGGGAGCCAGTTTTTCAACGGACGACTGACCGCGGACAACGGACCGCTCTTAGGGCCTCTTACGCGTGAAGGTGGTGGAGTGGCACTTGGGACAGGGCGGGACGTGCCCGGCCTTCTTGAAGTGCAGCTCCTCGCCGCATTCGGAGCAGGTGAGCGTGCCGGGCCCCGTGATCTCGCCGGTCTGGTAGATATTGGCGACCTGGGCGCGGGCGGCGATCTCGGCTAGTTCCACCTTCGTCTTGTCGGCCACCGAGGTCATCAGGTCGAGCAGGTTGGCCTCGATCAGTTCCATGTCCATGTGGAACCAGGTGCCGATGTCCTTGCCGCTGTCCTGCAGGTATTCGCCGATCTCCGAGAGGTCGCGGCGGATGTAGTCGGCGATTTCCTCCGCTTCCTCGCGGGTGGCCTCTTCCAGTTCCACGGTCTTCTCGCGTGCGGCGTCGATGGCGTGCTCGACGCGTGGTTCCGCATCCTCGATGAAGTGCTTCACGCGCTCCATCATGCGGTGGTACAGGTCGAGCCGCTCTTCCTGAGTCTTGTTCTGGTTGTCGCTCATCGGTATTCGCTCCGGTGTGTCGAGTTTTGACAAGCATACTGCCTAATGCCCGTCATGCACATTGACCCAGCTCAGGGCGCGCCGCGGCGGGCTGTGAGTTGTGGCGCTATCCGGCGCGCTGGTATGCTTCCAACCCCACGGAATTCACCCGGATAAGACGCACCGATGCAAGAACAGTACGATCCGCAAGCCGTCGAGCTGCAGGCCCAGAACCACTGGGAACAGAACCACGTCTTCAAGGCCCGAGAGGACGCCGGCAAGGACAAGTTCTACTGTCTGTCCATGTTCCCGTATCCCTCGGGCCGCCTGCACATGGGGCACGTGCGCAACTACACCATCGGCGACGTCATCTCCCGCTACCAGCGCATGCAGGGCAAGAACGTGCTTCAGCCCATGGGCTGGGATGCCTTCGGCCTGCCGGCCGAGAACGCGGCGCACAAGAACAACGTGCCCCCGGCCAAGTGGACCTACGAGAACATCGACTACATGCGGGAACAGCTGAAGAGCCTCGGCTTCGGCTACGACTGGGACCGCGAGATCGCCACCTGCCGCCCGGAGTACTATCGCTGGGAGCAATGGTTCTTCACCAAGCTGTACGAGAAGGGCCTGGTGTACAAGAAAAAGGCCACCGTGAACTGGGACCCGGTCGACCAGACCGTGCTGGCCAACGAGCAGGTCATCGACGGCAAAGGCTGGCGCTCGGGGGCACCGGTGGAGCGCCGCGAGATCCCGCAGTGGTTCCTCAAGATCACCGATTACGCCGACCAGTTGCTCGACGATCTCGGTCAGCTCGACGGCTGGCCCGAGCAGGTGCGGACCATGCAGGCCAACTGGATCGGGCGCTCCGAGGGCGTGCAGATGCAGTTTGCCGTCGAGGGCGAGGATGCACCGCTCATCATCTTCACCACCCGCCCCGACACCCTGATGGGCGTGACCTACGTGGCGGTGGCCCCCGAACATCCCCTGGCGGCCAAGGCGGCTGCGGGCAATGCCGAACTCCGGGCCTTCGTCGACGCTTGCCGCCACACCAAGGTGGCCGAGGCCGACATGGCCACCCTGGAGAAGAAGGGCATGGACACCGGGTTCAAGGCGGTACACCCGATCACCGGCGAGACGGTGCCCGTGTGGGTCGCCAATTTCGTGCTCATGGAATACGGATCGGGGGCAGTGATGTCGGTGCCGGCCCACGACCAGCGCGACTGGGAGTTCGCGAAGGCCTACGGCCTGCCGATCAAGCAGGTCATCTTCCCGCGTGACGACAACGATGCCGTCAACCTGGACGAGGGCGCGTATACCGAGCGCGGCATCCTCGGTGAGTCCGGCGATTTCAACGGCCTGTCTTCCAACGAGGCCTTCAAGGCGATCGCCGAACATCTGGAAAAGGCGGGCCGTGGCTCCATCAAGGTCAACTACCGCCTGCGCGACTGGGGTGTGTCCCGCCAGCGTTACTGGGGCTGCCCGATTCCCATGGTCAACTGCCCCAGCTGCGGCTCGGTCCCCGTCCCGGAGGACCAGTTGCCCGTGGTGCTCCCCGAGGACGTCAGCTTCGAGGGGGTGGGCTCGCCGATCAAGAAGATGCCTGCCTTCTACGAGACCACCTGCCCGAGCTGCGGCGGCAAGGCCGAGCGTGAGACGGATACCTTCGACACCTTCTTCGAGTCGAGCTGGTACTACGCGCGCTACGCCTGCCCGGATAACGACCAGGCCATGCTCGACGAGCGTGCGACCTACTGGACGCCGGTGGACCAGTACATTGGCGGGATCGAGCACGCCGTGCTGCACCTGCTCTACGCGCGCTTCTTCCACAAGCTGATGCGCGACGTGGGCCTGATCGGCGGCGACGAGCCGTTCAAGCGCCTGCTCACGCAGGGCATGGTCGTGGCCGACACCTATTACCGTCAGGATGCCAGCGGCAAGAAGGACTGGTTCAACCCCGCCGACGTCGAGGTGGAGCGCGACGAGAAGGGGCGCCCGGTGCGTGCCGTGCTCAAGACTGACGGCGAGCCGGTGGAGATCGGCGGCACCGAGAAGATGTCCAAGTCGAAAAACAACGGCGTGGACCCGCAGACGCTGATCGCCCGCTACGGCGCCGACACCGTGCGCCTGTTCACCATGTTCGCCGCGCCGCCTGACCAGTCGCTGGAATGGTCGGACTCGGGCGTGGACGGGGCCTCGCGCTTCATCAAGCGCCTGTGGCGCCAGGTGTTCGAACACGTCAGCCGCGGCCCGGCCGATCTCATCGATGCGAAGGCCCTGAGCGACGAGCAGAAGGCGCTGCGCCGCAAGCTGCATCAGACCATCCAGAAGGTGAGCGATGATGTCGGTCGGCGCTACACCTTCAACACGGCCATCGCTGCGAACATGGAGTTGATGAACGATCTGGGCAAGTTCAGTGACGACTCTGCCCAGGGCCGCGCGCTCATGCAGGAGGCGCTCGATGCCGTCGTGCTGATGCTGGCCCCCATTATCCCGCACGCCTGTCACGCGCTTTGGGAGGCGCTGGGGCATGACGGTGCGGTGATCGATGCCAGTTGGCCGCAGGTGGATGAATCCGCCCTGGTGCAAGACAGCATCGAGCTGGTGGTTCAGGTCAACGGCAAGCTGCGTGCCAATATCCAGGTGCCGGCCGATGCAGCCAAGGAGCAGATCGAGGAACTGGCTCTGGCCAACGAGAACGTACAGCGCTTCACCGAGGACAAGACGGTGCGCAAGATCATTGTCGTGCCCGGGCGCCTGGTGAACGTGGTGGTCGGCTGACCATGCGCCGGCTCGCCCCGTTTGCCCTGCTGGCGGCCTTGTTGCTCGCGGGTTGTGGTTTCCAGCTGCGTGGGGCGGTGGACCTGCCACCCGAGATGGCCCGCACCTATATCTCGGGCCTGGAGGAGCGCGATGCTCTGCTTCTGGAACTCGAACGTCAGCTGCGAAGTGCCGGGGCGGAGATCGTTCAGAGCCGCGCGGTGGCCTCGGCCGAGCTGCGGGTGCTCGGTTTGCGCGACACCCGCCGCGTGCTCACCGTGGGGGGTGATGCGAGCGTGCAGGAATACGAGCTTGCGACGACGGTGAGTTTTGACGTGCGCGGCACGGACAATGAATTCCGGCGTGAGCGCGTGACTCTCACTGTCGTGCGCGACATGACGTTCGATGAAACCAATGTCCTCGGCAAAGGTGGGGAAGAGGTCCTGTTGCGCGAGGAGATGCGCCGCGAGCTGGCCTGGCAGATGGTCAGCCGCCTGCAACTGCGTTAGCGCGCAGCGTCAGTCCCCGACGTCCTGCATCAGCTTGATCACCGCCGAGTGGTCGAGTTCGCCATCGAGTTCCTCCGCCACCCGGAAAATGTAGCCCGCGGCGGCCGCCGAGCTTTCCATCGACAGCCCCTGTGCCCTGCCTTCCTCCAGCGCGATGCGCAAATCCTTGGCGTGCAGCTTCGCCTTGAAGCCCGGTTTGAAGTTTTCCTCCAGCATCCGCTGTCCGTGGACATCGAGGATGCGCGAGTAGGCAAAACCGCCAAGCAGGGCCTCGCGGACGCGGGCCGGGTCGACGCCGGCGTTTTTCGCCAGTTGCAACGCCTCGGCCACGCCGACGATGGTCTGGGCGACCACGATCTGGTTGCAGGCCTTGGCGGTCTGGCCGGCGCCGTGATCGCCGACGTGGACGATGTTCTTGCCCAGCAGGTCGAGCAGCGGTCGCACGCGCGCCAGGTCGGCGGCATCGCCCCCCACCATGATCGAGAGTGTGCCGGCGATGGCGCCCTGTTCGCCACCCGACACCGGCGCATCGAGCATGTGGATGTCGCGGGTGGCGAGCTGGGTGGCGAAGGTGCGCGTGGCGCTGGGCGAGATGGTGCTCATGTCGACCACCACGCTGCCGGGCTTCGCCCCGTGGATGACGCCGTCCTGGCCGAGTAGGACCTCCTCAACGTCAGGTGTGTCGGAGACGCAGCTGAAGATGATCTCGGCATGGCGGGCGGCCTCGGCCGGCGAGTCGCAGGCGGTGGCGCCGGCCTTGACGAGCGGTTCGGCCGCCTCGGGGCGGCGGGCATAGACGAAGACGTTGTGACCCCCGGCGATCAGGTTCAGCGCCATGGGGCGCCCCATGATCCCGGGGCCGATGTAGGCGATGTCAGTCATGGTTCTAAGTTAGTCACTCCCTGGGCTTCGAGGCAAGGATGAACCTGATTGGCCAGTATCGGCCGCTGCATGGGATAATAGCCGCTTATCCGGTAAACACGATCCCATGCGCCTGAAAGCCAGCCAACTCGAATCGCACCTCGCCAAGGGGCTCGCCGCGGTCTACGTCCTCAGCGGTGACGAGCCCCTGCAGATGATGGAGGCCGCCGATGCCGTGCGCGCGGCGGCCCGCGACCAGGGCTACACCGAGCGCGAGGTGATGACGGTCGAGGCCGGTTTCGACTGGGGCACGCTGACCGCGGCGTCCGACGCGCTGTCGCTGTTCGCGGAGCGACGCGTTATCGACTTGCGCCTGCCCTCCGGCAAGCCCGGGCAGCAGGGCTCCAAGGCGCTGCAGATGTACGCCGAGCGTCCGCCCGAGGACACGATCCTGCTGATCCAGGCGGGGCGGCTGGAACGCGGGGCGGCCAACGCCAAGTGGTACAAGGAGCTCGAGGCGGCCGGGGTGGCCGTGCAGATCTGGCCCCTGTCCCCCGAGGAGACGCGCGACTGGGTGGCCTCGCGCCTGGCGAAACGCGGCATGGCGCCGACCCCCGAAGCCGTCGCCCTGCTGGTCGAACGCGTGGAAGGTAACCTGCTGGCCGCGGCGCAGGAGATCGACAAGCTCAGCCTGCTGCACGGCGAGGGCCCCGTGGACGCCGACACGGTGGTCGAGGCCGTGGCCGACAGCGCGCGCTACAGCGTCTATGACCTGGCCGACGCGGCGCTCGCCGCGGAGCCGGCACGCGCCGTGCGCATCCTCAACGGGCTGCGCGGCGAGGGGGTGGAGCCGACGCTCATCCTCTGGTCGCTGACCCGTGACGTGCGCCTGCTGGCCGGGCTGGCCTTCGCCCAGGTGGCCAATCGCCGGGTCGACCTGATGCGCATGGGCGTGCTCAAGAAGCGCCATGCCCTGGTCCAGCGCGCCGCGCGCCGGGGTGATACGCGCCACTGGCGCCGTTTGCTGGCTGATTGCGCGCGCGTGGATCGCTGCATCAAGGGACAGGAAAGGGGCGCTGTGTGGGACGAATTGCTACAATTGACCCTTTCGCTCAGCGGACAGGTGCTGTTTGGTGCGTCGCCCCGACCGTCGTCCGTGGCCAGTGGCCCGTAGCAGGACTGCATCCAGGGTTTCACCAACGGACGACGGACCACTGGCAACGGACCGCATCCGGGCAGCCGTGAACAACAGTTCCGGCACCACCGAGCAAAGAGACCGAATTTCCAGGACAGCAACACCATGAACGCGACACCCGACACCCTGCAACTCGACATCCCGGTCTACATGGCCGAGGTGGGTCAGCGCGCCCGTGCGGCGGGCCGCGAGCTGGCGCGTGCCGAAACGGCCGCGAAGAACGCCGCGCTGCTGGCGATGGCCGATGCGATCGATGCCGCGGTCGAAACGCTGAAGGCAGAAAACGCCAAGGACCTGGACGCCGGACGCCAGAACGGCCTGGACGAGGCCATGCTCGATCGCCTCGCACTCACCGACGAGCGTATCGCCACCATGGCCGAGGGCCTGCGCCAGATCGCGGCCCTGCCGGATCCCGTCGGTGCAATCTCGGATCTCAACTACCGCCCCTCGGGGATCCAGGTCGGCCGCATGCGCGTGCCGCTCGGGGTGATCGGCATCATCTACGAATCGCGCCCGAATGTGACGGCCGACGCGGCCGGCCTGTGCCTGAAGTCCGGCAATGCCACCATCCTGCGCGGTGGTTCCGAGGCGATTCACTCGAACATGGCCGTGGCCCGCTGTATCCAGCAGGGGCTGGCCGAGGCCGGCCTGCCGGCCGAGGCCGTCCAGGTGGTCGAGACCACCGATCGCGCCGCGGTGGGCGAGTTGCTGCGCATGAAGGCCTACGTGGACGTCATCGTGCCGCGCGGCGGCAAGGGGCTGATCGAGCGCGTGAGCAGCGAATCCCTGATCCCGGTGATCAAGCACCTGGACGGCGTGTGCCACGTCTACATCGACGACGAGGCGGACCAGGACAAGGCCGTGCGCGTGGCGGTGAACGCCAAGACCCAGCGTTACGGCACTTGCAACACGATGGAGACCCTGCTGGTGCACGAGGCCGTGGCCGCAACCGTGCTGCCCGCGCTCAAGCAGGCCTATGACGAGAAGGGCGTCGAGCTGCGCGGTTGCGAGAAGACCCGCGCCATCCTGCCGGGCATCGTCGCCGCCACTGACGATGACTGGCACACGGAATACCTGGCCCCGATCCTCGCCATCCGCGTGGTCGACGGGCTGGATGCCGCCATGGAGCACATCAACACCTATGGCTCCCACCACACCGACAGCATCATCACCGAGAGCATCGGCAAGTCGCGGCGTTTCCTGCGCGAGGTCGATTCCAGTTCCGTGATGGTGAATGCATCCACGCGCTTTGCCGACGGCTTCGAGTACGGGCTCGGTGCCGAGATCGGTATCAGCACCGACAAGCTGCACGCACGTGGCCCGGTCGGGCTCGAAGGGCTCACCACGCTCAAGTACGTGGTGCTCGGCGACGGGCACATCCGCCAGTGACGGCCCGCGTCACGGTCCAGAGCGCAGACCACTCATGATCGGTATTCTCGGTGGCACCTTCGATCCCGTGCATTTCGGTCACCTGCGCCCGGCGCTGGAGGTGACCGAGGCACTCGGTCTCGAGCAGCTGCGCTTCATTCCCTGCCGGATTCCGCCGCACCGTCGCATGCCGGTGGCGCGCTCGGACGAGCGGGCGGCCATGGTGGCCAGTGCCATCGCCGGCGAACCGCGCTTCGTGCTGGACCGCCGGGAGTTCTTCCGCGAGGGACCGTCCTACAGCATCGACACGCTGCGTTCATTGCGCGGCGAGTTCGGTGATGGCGTCTCGCTCTGCCTCATCATGGGCGCGGATGCCTTTGCCGGCCTCTCATCGTGGTACGAATGGGAGTCGATCACCGACCTTGCCCACATCGTGGTCTGCCACCGTCCGGGTTACGCCATCGAGGCGGCGGATGACATGGTGGCCTGGGTGGAGGCGCACCGGACCGAAGACAGGGCCGAACTTGCCGCGCACCCGGCGGGCCGTCTCTGGTACCAGCCGGTGACGGCGCTCGATATCTCCGCCACTCAGATTCGTGAATTGCTGCAGGCCGGACGGGATGCACGCTACCTCCTGCCGGAGAGCGTGCGTGACATTATTCGTGAAAAGGGGTTGTACCGCGATGACGCCGAGTCGGACGACATCGTGACCGAGTGAAGCATGCCAATGACGTTTGAAGAATTGAGACAGCTCGTCGTCGACGCGCTCGAGGACATGAAGGCGCAGGACATCCGCGAGATCGACGTGCGCGGCAAGACCTCGATCACCGACCTGTTGTTCGTCGCCAGCGGGACATCCAACCGCCACGTGAAGTCCATCGCGGACAACGTGGCCCTCAAGGCCAAGGGCGCCGGCGTCCAGCCGCTTGGGGTGGAGGGCGAGGCAGAAGGGGAGTGGATCCTGGTCGACCTCGGGGACATCGTGGTGCACGTGATGCTCCCGCGCATCCGCGACTTCTACAACCTCGAGAAGCTGTGGCTCGCCGAGGAGGAGGCCACGACCGCGCCGGACGCCGACGCCGAGTAGCCCGCCATGCGTATCCATCTGCTTGCGGTGGGTACGCGCATGCCCGCCTGGGTCGAGGCCGGGTACACCGAGTACGCCAATCGCCTGCCGCCCGAGTGCAGCCTGGTGCTGCACGAGATCCCCGCCGAAAAACGCGGCAAGAACGCCGATACGCGCCGCATCCAGGAGCGCGAGGCGCAGAAGCTGCTGGACGCCGTGCCGCGGGGTGCGCACGTCATCGCGCTGGATGTGAAGGGACGCGCCTGGAGCACCGAGCAGCTCAGCGAGAAGATGCAGCGGTGGATGCTCGATGGACGCGATGTGGCCTTGCTGGTCGGCGGCCCCGAGGGGCTGACCGAGGGCTGCCGCGCGGCCGCGGAACAGCTCTGGTCGCTCTCGCCCCTGACTTTCCCGCACCCGCTGGTGCGCGTGGTGCTCGCCGAGCAGCTCTACCGGGCCTGGAGCATTCTGGCGAACCATCCCTATCACCGCGCATAATGACTGCATGACGCAAACGAACCCCGAACCCCGCCTGATCCTCGCTTCCGGCTCGCCGCGGCGGCGCGAACTGCTGGACCAGATCGGCGTGGCCCACCGCGCCCTGCCGGTCGACATCGACGAGAACCCATTGCCGGACGAGTCCCCCGAGGACTTCGTGCGCCGCCTCGCACTGGAAAAGGCCCGGGCCGGCCGGGCGCGCGACGGCAGCGGCCTGCCCGTGCTCGGTTCCGACACCGTGGTGGTGTTCGAGGGCCACATCATGGGCAAGCCGGGTGATCGCGACGACGGGGTGGCGATGCTCGCGCGTCTGGCGGGCCAGACCCACCGGGTGCTGACCGCGGTGGCCCTGGTCGCCGGCGATCATCACGAGGTGTGCCTGAGCGAGAGCCTGGTGAGCTTCCGGCCCATGGCCGAGGCCGAGATCGCCGCCTACTGGGACACCGGCGAGCCCGCCGACAAGGCCGGGGGCTATGCGATCCAGGGGCTGGGGGCGATGTTCATCGAGCGCCTGGAGGGCAGTTTCTCGGGTGTGATGGGACTGCCGGTCTTCGAGACCGCCGGCCTGCTCGCCCGGTTTGGTATCGACGTGCTGCGACCGGCTGCCGGCGCGCGGGACCTGGAGACAGCAAGGACATGAGTTCGGAAATCCTGATCAATGTGACCCCGCAGGAGGTGCGCAGCGCGGTGGTGGAGAATGGCGTGCTGCAGGAACTGTGGATCGAGCGCACGCGCAAGCGGGGGATCGTCGGCAACATCTACAAGGGTCGTGTGAGCCGCGTCCTGCCCGGCATGGAGGCCGCCTTCGTGGACATCGGCATGGATCGCGCGGCCTTCCTGCACGCCTCGGACGTGGCCGTGGTGGAAAAGGAGGAGATGGCCAACGGCAACGGCGGGCCGGCCGCCCAGGAGCCCATCTCGCGCCTGCTGCACGAGGGGCAGCAGCTGCTGGTGCAGGTCATCAAGGACCCGCTGGGCACCAAGGGCGCGCGCCTGACCACGCACATCACCGTGCCCTCGCGCTACCTGGTGCTCATGCCGGGGTCGAAGAACATCGGGGTGTCCACGCGCATCGAGGACGATGCCGAGCGTGAGCGGCTCAAGGGGATCATCGAGCGCGCCGGGGCGGAGATGGGCAGCGACTATGGCTACATCGTGCGCACCGTGGCGGAGACCGTGGACGAGGAGTCGCTGCGCCGGGACATGGCCTTCCTGCACAAGCTCTGGGAGCGGCTGCAGCAGCGCGCGGCCAATGCCCATGCCGGTTCGGAAATCTACGCCGACCTTCCGCTGGTGCTGCGCATGCTGCGCGACCTGGTGGGCAGTGACATCGAGAAGGTACGCATCGACTCGCGCGAGACGGTGCAAAAGGCGGTGGAGTTCGCCCAGTCCTACGTGCCGGGCATCGCCTCGCGCATCGAGCACTACCCGGGCGAACGCCCGGTGTTCGACCTCTACGGCGTGGAAGACGAGATCCAGAAGGCGCTGGAGCGCAAGGTCCAGCTCAAGTCCGGTGGATACCTCATCATCGACCAGACCGAGGCGATGACGACCATCGACGTCAACACCGGTGCCTTCGTCGGGCATCGCAATCTCGAGGAAACCATCTTCAAGACCAACCTCGAGGCGGCCCAGGCCATCGCCCGCCAGCTGCGGCTGCGCAACCTCGGCGGCATCATTATCATCGATTTCATCGACATGACGCAGGACGAGCACAAGCGCCAGGTCCTGCGCGCCCTGGAGCGGGCGCTGGAACGCGATCACGCCAAGAGCCAGCTGTGCGATGTCTCGCCGCTCGGTCTGGTGGAAATGACGCGCAAGCGTACCCGTGAAAGCCTCGAGCACGTGCTGTGCGAACCCTGCAGCACCTGTGCGGGCCGGGGGTTCCTCAAGACCGCCGAGACCGTGTGCTACGAGATCTTCCGCGAGATCCTGCGTGAGGCCCGCCAGTTCGACGCCAAGGAACTGCTGGTGCTGGCCTCCCAGGAGGTCGTCGACCTGCTGCTCGACGAGGAGTCGGCGAGTCTCGCCGAGCTGCAGGAGTTCATCAATATCCCCATCAAGTTCCAGGTCGAGCAGCTCTACACTCAGGAACAGTTCGACGTCGTGCTGCTCTAATCTGGTATCTGGGCCTGCCACACGGAGGCTGTGCTGTGCGTATATCCCGCGGGAGCGTGACGCAGGGCAGCGATACGCCTCCGGCAGTTCCGTAGAATCAGTCTCTCGACGCACGGTTTCCGGAATCCCGGCATGCTGAAACGGCTGTACGCCCTCACAACCTGGGTCATCGCCCTGTCCTGCATCGCCCTGGCGGTGCTGGTGAGTGTTGCCCGCCTGTTTCTGCCTCTGGTGGCCGAGGAGCGCGCGGCTATCGAGGCCCGCGTCAGTGAGCTGGTCGGTCAGCCGATCGAGATCGCCAGCGTACAGGCCGAGATCCGGGGCATTATCCCGCGCCTCTACCTTGAAGACGTGCGCCTGCTCGATCCGTCGGGTGAACAGGTGCTGCTGCGTGCCGACCACCTCCTGATCGACATCGATCCCGTCCAGAGCCTGCTGGATCTGAGCCTGCGCCTGCGCAAGGTTAGCGTGCGCGGGTTCGACCTCGAGGTGATCCGCACACGGGACAACCGTATCGTGGTTCGCGGTGTGTGGGAGCGGGCGCTGGATCAGCCGGCGCCCGCGACGGGCATGAGCCCCTGGGCTGGCCTTCAGGGGCTGTCCTTCAATATCGGTGACAGCCGGGTGCACTGGGTGGACGAGCCCGGCGGCCATGACCTCGTCTTCGAACAGATTGCACTCGCCGTACGCCTGGAACAGGGGCGAGTGCGCTTTTCCGGCAGCCTGAACCCGCCGGAGGAGCTCGGCCGCTCGCTGCAACTGGTCGCGGACCTGAGAGGCAACCTCGCGCAGGCTGGGGGCTGGTCCGGAGTCATCTATGCCCGCGGTAAGGACTTGCGCCTGCCGCTGCTGCCGGCCAGCGACGTGCTCGCGGCCCAGGGGCTTGAACAGGGTCGCGGTTCCGTCACCGTGTGGAGTCACTGGCGCGCGGGACGCGTGGTGCGCCTTGCGGGCGATATCGGCATGCGGGACATGGTGTTCGCGCTCGACACCGACCGGGGCCGGGAATCCCATCGTCTCGATCGTGTGGCTGCACGGTTTCTCTGGGAGGCCCTCGACGGCGGGGGATGGCGTACCCGGGCTGCCGGCTTGCAGGTGGTGCGCGACGAGCGCGAATGGCCGGTGGGCGACCTGTCGGTCGAACTGCGCCCGCGAGATGATGCGCGGTTTCTGCGGCTGTCGGCCGATACCCTGCGCCTGGAAGACCTCGTCCCACTGGCGCGCATCGGCGAACACCTGGCACCGGCGCTGCGCGAGCGACTTGCGCGTCTGGCGTTGCAGGGGGACCTGCGCGACCTGCGCGTGGATCTGGAATGGCGTGATCAGGAAGTCGCCTGGCTGCGGGCCGACGGCATCTTCCATGATCTCGGGTTCCAGCCCCTCGGGGAGTTCCGGACACCGGGGTTGAGCGGTCTCGACGGGGAGTTTGCGCTCACCCGCGACGAGGGCGAGGTGACTCTGGCCACGGGGCAGGTGGCCCTCGTTTACCCGACGGTGCTTGCCAACCCGGTCGAATTTCAGCGGGTACTGGCCACGGCCCGGTGGCAACGGGAGGGCGGCAGCTGGCAGGTCCAGACCGACCGTATGCAACTGCAGGGCGAGGACCTGGATGTCAGTGGGACGCTCGCGCTGAAACGTCAGGCCGACACGGCCCCCGTCATCGATCTCAACCTGGAATTCGCGAACGGGGATGTGGCGCGGGCGTCGCGGTATTTTCCGTCGATCATGCGCGAGAACCTGCGCACCTGGCTGGAGACGGCCCTGCGCGGGGGCCGGTTCGAGCAGGGTGAGCTGGTTCTCTCCGGACCGTTGGACCGGTTCCCGTTCCGTGACGGCAGCGGGCGCTTCGAGACGCGTTTCGACGTCAGCGACCTTTCCCTGCGTTATCGCGAGGACTGGCCGGAACTGACCGAGATGCGCGCCGCGGTCCGCTTCAACGGGCCCGGCATGTATATCGACGTCTCGGGCGGTCGCCTGTTCGACACGCGCCTGGAGAGCGGCCGCGTGAGTATTGCGGATTTCCGCCGACCGCTCCTCGAGGTGCGTGCCAAGGCGAGCGGCCCGCTGGCGGATGGCCTGCGTTACATGACCGAGAGCGATATCGCCCGGCGCCAAGTGGACGCGTTCGCGCTGGTGAAGACGAGTGGACCCGCACGCCTCGACCTCTCGCTGGATATTCCCCTTTCGCGCAAGCTGAATCGGGAACTCGAACTCGAGGGGGTCGTGGCGCTCGATGGCGTGACCGTGGACGTACCCTCGGCCGCCGTGACCCTGCGTGACCTGTCCGGGCCCCTGCGCTTCACGCGTCATACGCTTGAGGCCCGAGACATTACCGGGCGGTTCAACGATGGCGCCATCAGTCTCGGTGCCACGCGCCAGGCCAGAGGTGACATCCTGATCAGCGGGACGGGTACGTTCGAGGCCGGCGCGATGCTCGATCCTTATGCCCCCACGATTGCCCGCCATCTCCAGGGGCAGTCGGCGTGGTTTGTCCATCTCAACCTGCCGGTCGCAAGCGGCGGCCCCACCGAGCTCAACATCGCCTCCGGGCTCGAGGGGGTGACGGTCGACTTACCGGCGCCGCTGGGCAAGGCCGAGCACGAGGCGCGCAGTCTGAACGTGCGCGCCGAGTTGGGGAGCGGTTCGGCACCGACCTTCCGTGTCACCTACGGAAATGTGCTCTCGAGCGTGTTCACCGTCATGCGCGGCCCAGAGGGGGCGCACATCGGACGTGCCGAGGTGCGCTTCAACGAGGGGGATGCGGTGTTGCCGGAATCCGGCGTGCGGCTCGCGGGGCGTCTGGCGTCGATCGATCTCGAACAGTGGCGCGAGGCGATGGCCGGACCTGGGGCTGCAGATGAAGCCGATGAAACCGCGGCCGCGCCCGTTTGGCTGTCCTCCATCGATCTGCGCATCGATCACGTGGACCTGTTCGGCCGACCGCTCGAAGATCTGCGCCTGAGTGCCGACCGGGAGGACGATGCGTGGCGCATTCTCGTCAATGCCTCGCCCATTTCGGGGTTGATCATCGTGCCGCACGCCGACAATGCCGCGCAGCCCCTGGAGCTCGAACTCGAGCACCTCGACCTCGACATGCTGCAGCGTGATGGCGAGGGCGGCGCAACCGACCCGCGGGAGTTGCCGTCGCTGCGGGTATCGAGCGGTGTCCTGGTGTTCCGCGGGCAGCGCTACCGGGACCTGCGTCTCGAGACCTCGCGCCAGGCCACGGGACAGCAGATTCACGTGTTCCAGGTCGGGCAGCGGTACGGTAATCTTCGGGCCTATGGCGAATGGCGCGCACGCAGCCTGGAAAGGCAGCGCACCAGCCTGCGCTTCGAGATCGAGAGCCGCGACGTCGGCTCGCTGACCAAGGGCCTGGGGTTCAATACGGGTATCTCCGGTGGCAAGGGGCAGTTCGACGGAGACCTGGGCTGGCGTGGCGCACCCTGGGATTTCGAGCTTGCCCGTCTCAAGGGCAAGGTGCACATGCGCATCGACGACGGGCGCCTGACCCAGGTGGACCCGGGCGCCGGCCGCTTCATTGGCCTGCTGAACCTGTCGAGCCTGCCGCGACGCCTGAGCCTCGATTTCTCCGACGTGTTCAAGGAAGGTTTCGCCTTCGACCGGATCGAGGGCAATTTGAGTTTTGCCGACGAGGCGATGTACACGAACGATCTCAGGGTCGATGGACCCGCCGCGAAGGTCACGTTCACGGGACGCACCGATATCGGTGCACGCACCTATGACCAGACGATCATCGTGCGCCCCGAAGTCAGTGCGACCCTGCCTGTGGCCGGTGCATTAATGGGCGGGGCCGGCGTTGGCGCGGCTGTATTCGTGTTGCAGAAGATACTCCCCGGCGGTGGCGACGCCGTTGCGAGCGGCGAAATCCGTTACCGCATGACAGGCAGCTGGGATAACCCCCTGGTCGAAAAGGTGTCGGGGCCTGCAACCGAAACCGAAACCGAAACCGAAGGTGCCGAACCCTATAACCCGTGGGATACGGGCAGCTGATATACTGCCCGGGGATAAAATGATGATTCGACGTACACTCGCCGGCCTGCTGTTGCTGCTTGTGCTGGCCTCGGTACAGGCTGCCGAGCGCCTCTACACGGTCAGCGCCGAGGAATGGGCACGGCCCCGTCAGGGTGATGTTCTCGTCACCTACCCTGGCCTCAACGAGGCCATCCAGGAATGGAACCAGCATCGAAGCGGACGGATCCAGATTCGCCATCCCAGTGGCGAGGAGGGGATTCTCTGGGCCGAAGAGTTGCGTGACTGGCTCGTGGCGCTGGGCGTGCCGTCGAATCTGATCGAGACCGTGCCCGCTGGTCGGGGTGCGGCCAACATCGACCTTGTTTTTATGCTTCGAGAGGACATTAAACCGTGAATCTGGTCGCTGCCATCCAAATGGCTTCCGGTCCCAACGTGCAGGCCAATCTTTCCGAGGCAGAGCGCCTCATCGGTGAAGCTGTGAAGGGCGGAGCCGGCCTGGTGGTCCTGCCCGAGAACTTTGCGCTCATGGGTATGTCAGAAGGGGACCAGCTCAAGATCCGCGAAGACGACGGCAACGGCCCGATCCAGGAATTCCTGTCGGCCCAGGCACGACTCCACGGTATCTGGGTGGTTGGCGGCACCTTGCCGGTACGTGATCCTGAGTCGGAAAAGGTCAGCGCGGCCTGCATGCTCTTCAACGATCAGGGCGAGAGGGTGGCGCGCTACGACAAGATTCACCTCTTCGACGTGAAGCTCGAGGAGAGCGGTGAGAGCTACAACGAGTCGGCCACCTTCAGGCATGGTGAAAACATCGTGGTGGCGGACACGCCTTTCGGCAAGCTCGGGCTGGCAGTCTGCTACGACCTGCGCTTTCCGGAGCTCTTTCGCGGGATGCTGGATCGCGGCGTGGAGATCGTGGCACTGCCCTCGGCCTTCACCGCGATTACGGGCAAGGCCCACTGGGAGAGCCTGATTCGTGCCCGTGCCATCGAAAACCTGATCTACGTGGTGGCGGCGGCCCAGGGCGGTTATCACGTCAGTGGCCGCGAGACCCACGGCGACAGCATGATCGTGGATCCCTGGGGTACGGTGCTGCAGCGTCTGCCGCGCGGTGCCGGCGTGGTGCTCGGCAAGATCGATCTCGAGCGGTTGCACAACACGCGCCGCAGCTTCCCGACCATCGCGCACCGTCGCCTGACCTGCAAGATCGCCTGATCCGAAGATCACATGAGGAACGCATGACCGAACAAGCCCTCGACATCGCCCGCGAACGCATTCTCTCCCCATCCGGCATCGGGGAAAACGAACTCAACGACGTGCTCGGCCGTATGCTGGGCGGGGCCGTCGATAGTGGTGACCTCTATTTCCAGGTGGCCCGCCAGGAGTCCTGGGTGCTCGAGGACGGGATCGTCAAGGACGGCTCCTACAACATCGAGCAGGGCGTGGGCGTGCGCGCCATCAGCGGCGAGAAGACCGGTTTTGCCTACTCCGACGAGATCGTGCTGCCCGCGCTGCTCGATGCCTCGCAAGCGGCCCGCGCGATCGCGCGCAGCCACAGCGACGGCAGCCTCAAGGCCTGGCAGCCGCGTACGGGCCACGCGCTGTATCTGCCCATGGACCCGATCGGCACGCTCACCGAGGCGGACAAGCTCGACCTTATGCAGCGCGTCGATGCCGAGGCCCGCAGGCAGGACCCGCGCGTCAGCCAGGTCGTCGTCAGCATGGCGGGCGTGCACGAGGTGATGCTGGTGGCCAACAGTGAGGGCACGCTGGCGGCCGATGTGCGGCCGCTGGTTCGCATGAACGTGAGCGTGATCGTCGAGGACAAGGGTCGGCGCGAGCAGGCCTCTTCCGGCGGCGGCGGTCGCGTCGGCTACCCGTATTTCATCGAGAACGATCGCGCTCTGGGCTACGCCCGCGAGGCCGTCCGCCAGGCGCTGGTGAACATGGAGGCGGTCGACGCCCCCGCCGGCAGCATGAAGGTGGTGCTTGGACCCGGCTGGCCGGGTGTGCTGCTGCACGAGGCCATCGGCCACGGCCTGGAGGGTGACTTCAACCGCAAGGGAACGTCCGCGTTTTCCGGGCGCGTCGGCCAGCAGGTTGCGGCCCGCGGGGTGACCGTGGTCGACGACGGTACGCTCGCCAACCGCCGCGGCTCGCTCAACATCGACGACGAAGGCAACCCGACCCAGTGCACCACGCTGATCGAGGACGGGGTGCTCAAGGGCTACATGCAGGATGCGATGAATGCGCGCCTGATGGGTGTGGCCCCCACCGGCAATGGCCGGCGCGAGTCCTACGCGCATCTGCCGATGCCGCGCATGACCAACACCTACATGCTGGCCGGTGAGCACGATCCGCAGGAGATCATCGCCTCCGTCGACAAGGGGCTGTATGCCGTGAATTTCGGAGGTGGCCAGGTCGACATTACCTCGGGCAAGTTCGTGTTCTCCGCGAGCGAGGCTTATCTCATCGAGAACGGCAAGATCACGCGGCCGGTAAAGGGCGCGACGCTCATCGGTAACGGCCCGGACGTCCTCACCCGCGTGTCCATGGTCGGCAACGACCTCGAGCTCGACAGCGGCGTCGGTACCTGCGGCAAGGAAGGGCAGAGCGTGCCCGTGGGCGTCGGGCAGCCCACCCTGCGCATCGACGGCCTGACCGTGGGCGGGACGAGTGCGTAAAGGCGCTCCGTTTTCCGTCGTCGGTAGTCCGTTGTAAATCCGGGCCTGCCATCCAGCTGACTTCCGCGCCGCATGTGCTGCTGTGCTATATGTTTCAGGGAACGATACCTATAACGGAGGACACCCTATGCAGGATGAGGATCTCCTGTCGCACGAACTGGGATTGCCCGAGGGGCATGGCCACGACCGCGTGGTGCAGTGGCATGTGTTCCGCTCGCGCGAGCAGGCCGAGAAGTTCATGGAGGGTATTCGCCTCGGCGAGGGACAGTGCCTGGTCGGGGGCCACACGCGCGACAGCGTGGGCGCGATCTGGTGGGTCGGTGTGCAGGTGGACGACGTGACGGCCTGGGGTAACGGCCAGGCGGTGAACAAGCACGCGGCCAGTTACTGAAGTCACGCCGACCAAGACAGGCAAAACACGGGAGCGCCGCGATTTCGCGGAGCTCCCGTGTTTTTTTAGGTGGGCGAGTCCAGGGCCTGGATGAATCGAAACAGCTTGCGTGCGGCACCGGCAGGCTTGCCGGTCTCGCGTTCGCGCTGGGCGTTGCGGACCAGCTGGCGTAATTCGGCGCGTTCCACCTGGGGGTACTGCTCGATAAAGCCGCCCAGGGCCGCGTCACCCTCGGCGATCAGGCGGTCGCGCCAGTCCTCGACCACGTGCAGGCGGCGCGCCTGCTGTCGCTGCGCCTGCCGGCGTTGATCGAGCAGGGCCTCGATCGGCTCGGGGTCGACGCCTCGCATCAGTTTGCCGATATACTGCATTTGACGCTTGCGGCCGCCGTGTTGTTTGATTTGGCGCGCCAGCGCAAGCGCCTCCAGCAGCTTGTCCGGCAGTTCCAGCGGGGCGAGCACCTCTGGCGGGAGCTCGACCAGTTGCTCGCCCAGCGCCTGCAGGGCATGCGCCTCGCGTTTGAGCTGGGACTTGCTCGGTCGGTCAAAATCGGAATCGAATTCGTTCATGGCGCATAGGTTAACGGCCGCCGACCGTTTTGTCCTGTGCGCCGCAACATTGAGGTTTTACACATGACGCAGTCGCGTGGAGCCCTGCGCTCCAGATCCGAACTCGAGGCCATCGTGGCCCGTGTCCTGGACGAGGCCCGGAGCCAGGGAGCATCCGCCGCTGAGGCAGCGGTGAGCACGGACAGCGGGCTGTCCGTCACCGTCCGACTCGGCGAGGTCGAGACCCTGGAGTACCACAAGGACCAGGGCGTGGGCATCACCGTCTACTTCGGGCAACGCAAGGGCAGTGCCAGCACCTCGGACCTGTCCAACGCGTCTCTGCGTGAGGCCGTCGCGGCAGCCAGCCGCATCGCCCGGCACACGGCAGAAGACCCCTTCGCCGGGCTGGCCGACGCCGCCCTCATGGCCACCCACTACCCGGACCTCGATCTCGACCATCCTTGGGACGTCTCCGCCGAGGAGGCCATCGAGATTGCGCGGGCTTGCGAGGACGCGGCGCGCGGCCAGGACGAGCGCATCACCAATTCCGAGGGGGGCACCGTCAACACCTTTCGCGGCACCTCGGTATACGGCAACACGCATGGCTTTGTCGGCGGGTACTCGGCTACACGCCATTCCCTGAGCTGCTCGGTGATCGGTGAGCAGAACGGGGCGATGCAGCGCGACTACTGGTACTCGGTGGCGCGTGATCGTGCCGGGCTGGAAAGCCCGGAGGACGTCGGACGGGAGGCAGCCCTGCGCACGATTCACCGCCTGGGGTCGAAACGCCTGTCCACGCGCCAGTCCCCAGTCGTGTTTGCCGCCGATGTGGCGCGCAGCCTGCTCGGCCACTTCGTGGGGGCGGTCCGCGGGGGGGCGCTCTACCGCAAGGCGAGCTTCCTGCTCGATCACCTCGACAAGCCGGTGTTCCCTGAGTTTGTCCACATCCATGAACAGCCACACCTCAAGGGCGCGCTCGGCAGCGCGCCCTTCGACAACGAGGGCGTGGCCACACGCGGCCGTGACCTGGTGACCGACGGCGTACTGAAAAGCTACGTGCTCGACAGCTACTCGGCCCGCCGTCTCGGCATGCAGAGCACCGGCAACGCCGGCGGCACGCGCAACCTGACCATCGACCCGGGGCAGCTCGATTTTCCGGGCCTCTTGCGCGAGATGGGCACGGGCCTGCTCGTGACCGAGCTCATCGGCCACGGCGTCAACAATGTCACGGGCGATTACTCGCGCGGCGCAGCCGGCTTCTGGGTGGAGAACGGCGAGATTGCGTATCCCGTGGAGGAGATCACCGTCGCCGGTAACCTCAAGGACATGTTCATGGGCATTCGCGAGGTGGGTACCGACGTGGACCGGCGCGGGAATATCCGCACGGGCTCGATTCTCATCGAGCGCATGACCATCGCGGGCGAGTAAGCGCCTGAAAGCTGAGGGTATTTGCGTGTATTAGGGGCGGCTAATATACTGCCGCCTCAGTGCACCACCCATTTCCGAGGAGACGAGCAGCATGAGCATGACCGCAATGGACCTGGTGGCGGAAGCCAAGCAGGTCATCAAAGAAGTGGATATCGACGGCGCCAAGCAGCTGATGGCGGACAACGCCATCGTGCTGGACGTGCGCGAGCCGGCCGAGGTCGCCAACGGTCATCTGGCCGGGGCCGCCAACCTGCCGCGCGGCGTGCTGGAGTTCAAGGTCAACGAGCACCCGGCCACCCAGGACAAGAACGCCACCTACCTCGTCTACTGCCGGACCGGCGGCCGTTCCGCGCTCGCCTGCCAGACCCTGCAGCGCATGGGCTACGCCAACGTCCACTCGCTGGCCGGCGGTTTCGAAGGCTGGGCCGAGGCCGGCCAGAGCATCGAGAAAGACCCGGCCGTCTGCGGTTAAGCGGGCCCGATGGACTTCACCGCCCTCGAACGCGTCGAGAAGCTGATCGAGGCCGCACCGGATCGCGGTGTACAGCTTATCTTCTATGGCCTGGTGAAGATGATGACGCTGGATCAGCGAGGCTGCGTGTTCGGGCTGGCTCGGCTACGCGACCTCGACTGCGAGCAGCGCCAGCTGGCCTACGACCTGATGGAACTCTACGTGGCCGGTGGCAACCGCACCCCGGAATGGGCAGCGGTCGTGCACAGACTGGATGAACTGGTCGGCGCCTGAAGTCCTTCACGCGAAAATGAAAAAGCCCGCCCCCTGGAGGGGGCGGGCTTTTTTTATGCCCGATCCGTGCTGGTCTTAACCGAAGATCTCGTCGGCCAGGCCCCACTTGCTCGCCAGGGTCTCGGTGGCGTTGAGCAGTTCCTCGGCGCGGGCCGGGTGGTTGTAGGTGCCATTGGCAAGCCACTTGAGCGCGGTGTCGCGGTCGGGGGCGAGCGAGAGCAGGTGCACGATCTCGCCGGCATCCGAGCCGATGATCTCGCCGCCGAGCAGGGCGCCGGAGTCCATGTCGCCGATCAGGCGCACGAAGCCCTCGCTCTCGTCCTGGCCCATGGCCCGCGGGTTGGTCTCGAAGGCGGCAAAGCCCACGGCCGGTTCCAGTTCCTCGTCCTCGGCCATGTCTTCATCCATGCCCAGGCGTGCCAGTTCGACGGCGCTGTAGACAACTAGCGGCACCCATAGGCCATCCTGGGAATGGGTGTTCCCGTCGATGATGTTGTCCACCGCGACCGTGGCATCCGACAGGGCGTGGTTGGCCGTCATCCATTCGCTGGCGACATCGCCGATGGCATAGATGTTGGACGCGGCGGTCTGCAGATGGGCGTTGCGCTTCACGAAGCCGCGGGCATCCGTTTCCACCCCGGCGTTCTCCAGGCCCAGGCCCTCGGTGTGTGGCACCCGGCCGGTGCCCAGGCAGACCCAGTCGACCTCCACGGTCTCGCCGTCGGCGAGATGGATGGTGACGCCCTCGCCCGAGGTGTCGATGGATTCGAACTGGCAGCCGGTGCGCAGGGCGATGCCGTGTTCATCGAAGGCCGCCTTGAGCGTGCCCATGGCCTGCGGGCTGAACGGGATCTTGCGCAGCATGGGGGAGCGGGCGAGCCAGGTCACGTCCTTGCCCAGCAGCGCGAAGATGTAGGCGAACTCGGTGGCGATCACGCCGCTGCCGATGATGGCCACGCGCTTGCCCTGGGGCGGACGCTCGTCAAACAGCATGTCGCTGGTGAGTACCTTGCCGGGTACCGCCTCGAAGCCCTCTGGGACGTAGGCGGTGCCGCCGGTGGCGATGATGGTGTGCCTGGCCTTGATCTCCTGCGTGCCGTCGGCCCCGTCGATGGCGATGGTCTCGGCATCGACGAAGCGCCCGTGACCTTCGAAGCTCGCGACCTTGAGCCGCTTCATGTAGTCCACGTAACTGTCGCGCACGGTAGTCACGACGTCCTTTTGATGATCCCAGGCCTTGTCCATGTCGGCGCTGAGCTGGCCGGTGATGCCGCGGCCCGCGAAATAACGGTTGGCCGCCACCAGACGGGCCGTGTGATACCAGTCCTTTTTCGGCACGCAGCCGCGGTTGAGGCAGCAGCCGCCCCAGTCGGCCTTCTCGATGATGGCGACCGACAGGCCGCGCAGGGATGCCAGGATGGCGGCCCGGTAGCCACCGGGGCCGGAGCCGATAACGGCGAGGTCGAAGCTGTTGCTCATGGTGTCACTCACGGTATGGCTTTGGGGAAACGGGTGGTTTGGGTGTCAACCGGTTTGGCCGGCCATTTTGCGCTGAAGTTCCGCGGCGATCTCCGGGGCCTCCAGGTGCAGCGGGGCGTCCAGGGGTTGTCCGTCGAAGATCACGCGGTGGTCGGCCAGTCTCAGGCGACCGGCGCAGAACCAGCGCACGACCAGCGGATAGAGGAGATGTTCCTTTTCCAGCACGCGGTCGGCCAGCGTCTGCGGCGTGTCGCCGGGCTTGACCGGGATACGGGCCTGCAGGATGACCGGGCCCCCGTCGAGTTCGCCGGTGACGAAGTGCACCGAGGCCCCGTGCTCGGCCACTGCATCGGCCAGCGCCCGGGCGTGGGTGTTGAGACCGCGGTAGGCGGGCAGCAGCGACGGATGGATGTTCAGAAGCCTGCCGGCATAGTGCTCGACAAAGGCGGGCGTGAGGATGCGCATGAAGCCGGCCAGGACCACGAGGCCCGGGTTGTGGGCGTCGATGGCGCTCATCAGGGCCTGATCGAAGGCCTCACGGCTGTCGAAGTCGCCGTGCGGGACCACCTCGGCGGCGATGCCGAGCTGGCGCGCGCGCTCGAGACCGTAGGCATCTGGCTTGTTGCTGACCACCGCCGTCACGCGCCCGTCGATCTCGCCGTGCTCGATGGCGTCGAGAATGGCCTGCAGGTTCGAGCCGCTGCCCGAGATCAGGACGACGATGGAGACGGGGGCCGTCATCCGACCAGTTCGACGGAAGGCTCGTCTTCGCTGCCCGCCTTGATCTCGCCGATCTGCCAGGCCTCGATGCCGGCCTCCTGCATGTGGCCGATGACGGCCCCGGCCTGGTCGGCACCGACCACCACGACCATGCCGATGCCGCAGTTGAAGGTGCGCAGCATCTCGAAGTCCTCGACGTTGCCGGCCTGCTGCAGCCAGTCGAACACGGCCGGGCGCGTCCAGCTCTTCGGGTCGACCGCGGCCACGGTCTTTGCCGGCAGCACGCGCGGCAGGTTCTCCGGCAACCCGCCGCCGGTGATATGGGCCAGTGCCTTGACCGGCAGCTTCTCGATGAGCGAGAGCAGGGGCTTGACGTAGATGCGCGTGGGTTCGAGCAGGCACTCGCCGAGGGTGCGACCATCGAAGGCCTGGTCCAGCGAGGCGCCGCTGTGCTCGAGGATGCGGCGGATCAGCGAGTAACCGTTGGAGTGCGGCCCGGAGGAGGCCAGCCCGATGAGGACATCGCCGGCCGCGACCTGGCTGCCGTCGATGATGCCGTCCTTTTCCACGATGCCGACGCAAAAGCCGGCCAGGTCGTAGTCGCCCGCGGCATACATGCCCGGCATCTCGGCGGTCTCGCCGCCGGTGAGTGCCGCGCCGGCCTGCTCGCAGCCATCCGCGATGCCTTTCACCACGTCGGTGGCGGCGTCCACGTCGAGCTTGCCGGTGGCGTAGTAGTCGAGGAAGAACAGCGGCTCGGCCCCGGTGACCACGATGTCGTTGACGCACATGCCGACCAGGTCGATGCCGATGGTGTCGTGCTTGTTCATCTCCATGGCGAGCTTGAGCTTGGTGCCCACGCCGTCGGTGCCGGAGACGAGGACCGGCTGCCGGTAGCGATCCAGCGGCAGCTCGAACAGGGCGCCGAAGCCGCCGAGGCCTGCCATCACGCCGGGACGCTGGGTGCGCTTGGCATGCGGCTTGATGCGTTCGACCAGGCTGGCACCGGCGTCGATATCGACGCCCGCATCGCGGTAGCTGAGGGAGGGCTTGTCGTTGGCTTCGGACATGGCGATCGGGCTCGCAAAAAAGCGGTTGATGGTAGCCGCCGGCCGCGGGGCTGTAAACCGCGCCGGCTGGCCTGTGACGCGTTATTGTATGTTATCGTACGGCTCGCATTCACGGATTCCTAAACGGCGGAGAACCGAAACCCCATGCGTACGCACCAGCACCTGTGGATCGGGCGGCGGCTGAGCCTCGCCTGGCTGTTGCTCCTGTTCCTTGTGCCCGGCGCGGTCTGGGCCGTCCCCGTTCCCGAGCTGTACAGCGTGGAAGTGCCCGTGCCGACGCGTGACCGCCCTGAACGCCAGGAGGCCTTCGAGCAGGGCCTGTCCCAGGTGCTCGTCCGCGTGACGGGGGCGCGGAGCCTGGAGGGCTTCGCCGAACTCGACTCCATGCTCGATACCGCCTCGCGCTACGTGCAGCGCTTCGAGTACGCCGAAAACGCGGGTGACGAGGAGCGCCCCTACCTGTTGCGCGTGACCTTCGATGGCGCGGCGCTGGAGCGGGCCGTGTCCGAACGCGGTCTGCCGGTGTGGGGCCGGGATCGCCCCGGCGTGCTGGTCTGGCTCGCGGTGTCCGAGCGCGGCCAGCGCTACCTGGTGGGCGGGGACTCGGTCTCGTCGGCCCGGCGGGCACTGGAATCGGTGGCCGCGGAGCGTGGCGTGCCCTTGCTGTATCCGCTGCTCGATCTCGAGGACCAGGGGCGGGTCAAATTCGCCGACGTGGCCGGGGGCTTTCACGACACCGTGCGGGAGGCCTCGAAGCGCTATCGCCCCGAGGCGATCCTGATCGGTCAGGTCGCGCCGCTCTCCGGGGGGTACTGGCAGGCCCGCTGGAACCTCTACCAGGGCGGCGAGCCGGTCAGCTGGACCAGCGAGGGCGGCAGCCTTGAGACGGCGCTGGTCGAAGGCACGCACCAGCTGGCCGGTACGCTGGCGAGTCGCACCTCGACCTACCGCTTCGCAGAGATGGCCAAGGGCATGCTCGTCACCGTGGACGACGTGCGCACCCACGCCGAATTGAACCGGGTGGTGGACTATCTCGGTCGCCTCGCGCCCGTCGCCGGTGCCCGTCCCTTCGGCCTGGACGGCAATCGCGCGGAGCTGCTCGTGCAGATGCGGGGCAACCCGCGTGACCTCGAACGCCTCGTGATGCTCGGTGACGTGCTCGTGGGTGTCGAGCGCGGCGCCGTGCCCGTCATGCCCGGCCAGGCAACGGCCAACCCCGCATCCGAGCAGCTGTATTTCCGCCTGCTGCGGTGAAGCCGGAAAACATCCCCAACCTGATCACCATCCTGCGGTTCCTGCTGGTTCCGCCGGTGGCCCTGTGCATCCTGCAGGGCGCGTACGGTTGGGCGCTGGCGCTGTTCCTCATCGCTGGCGTGTCCGATGGCATCGACGGCTTTCTCGCCCGGCACTTTGATTGGCGTTCCGAGCTGGGGGCCATACTCGACCCCCTCGCCGACAAGACACTCATGATCACGACCTACGTGCTGCTGGGCTGGCAGGGGCATTTGCCGTGGTGGATCGCGGCACTGGTGGTGGTTCGCGACATCGTGATCATCGGGGGCGCCCTGGCCTACCAGATGCTCACACGTCGTCTCGAGATGGAGCCGAGCGTGATAAGCAAGTTCAATACGGTGGTTCAGGTCGCGCTGGCGGTGCTGGTGCTCGGCGGGCTCACCCTGTATCCGCTCGATTCCCGTATCGTGTGGGGACTCGCGGCTCTCATGGCGCTGACGACGCTGGCGAGCGGGGCCCACTACGTGTGGGTCTGGAGTCATCGGGCAAGGGAGGTGGGACAGCGTGCTGAATGAATCGCGAGCCTGGTTCTTTCTGGCCGTGGCGGTCGTCGTCAGTCTGCTTCTCTATCTCCTGGCGCCCATCCTCACGCCGTTCGTGGTGGCCGCCCTGCTGGCCTATCTCGGCGATCCCCTGGTCGATCGACTAGAACGCCTGAAGCTCTCGCGCACGCTGGCCGTGGTGGTCGTCTTCGTCTCGCTATTGCTTGTCGTGGTGCTGACCGCCTTGTTGTTGATCCCGGTGCTGGAGAACCAGCTGTCCGCATTCGTGCAGCGCGTGCCCAAGTATCTCGACTGGTTCAGCACCGGCGTCGTTCCGTGGATCCAGAGCACGTTCGGCGTGGAGGCTGAAAAGCTCGAGGTGGGCTCGGTCAAGCAGGCCATTCTCAGCCACTGGCAGCAGGCTGGTGGCATCGCGGCCTGGGTCATGAAGTCGGTGTCCTCCTCCGGCCTGGCGCTGGCCGGCTGGGTAGCCAACCTGCTGCTGATCCCGGTGGTGACGTTTTACCTGCTGCGCGACTGGGATCTGCTGGTCGCGCGCGTTCACGATCTGCTGCCCCGGAATATCGAGAGCAGCGTGGCGCTGGTTGCGCGAGACTCGGACGAGATGCTGGGTGCGTTCCTCCGCGGCCAGCTCCTCGTGATGGTGGCGCTTGGCACCGTGTATTCGCTCGGACTATGGATGATTGGTCTCGAGTTTGCGTTGCTGGTCGGTTTGCTGGCCGGGATCGTGAGTTTCGTGCCCTACCTCGGCTTCATTGTCGGCATTGTCGTCGCCGGTGTGGCGATGTACCTGCAAACCAACGAGTTGCTCCCGCTGTTGTGGGTGTTCGCCGTGTTCGGCGTAGGCCAGATGCTCGAGGGCATGGTCTTCACCCCGCTGCTGGTGGGGGATCGGATCGGGCTGCATCCGGTGGCCGTGATCTTTGCGGTGCTCGCCGGGGGGCAGTTGTTCGGTTTCTTTGGGGTGCTGCTTGCGTTGCCTGTCGCCGCCGTGCTGGCGGTGGTACTGCGGCACATGCACACCGGCTACAAGAGCAGCCGGCTCTACCGAGATCGTGAAGAGGCAGGAAGCGGATGAGCGCCCCGGCCATGGCACGGCAACTGGTCCTGGACGTCGGTTTGCGCGATGGCCAGGTCTTCGATGCCTTCGTGCCGGGCGAAAACGCCGCGCTGGTCGCAACGCTCCGTGCCCTGGCCCGCGGCGAGGGCGACAGTCAGGTATTCGTGTTCGGCGCGACCAGTGCGGGCAAGAGCCACCTGCTGCAGGCGGCCTGCCACGCCGCCAACCAGGCAGGCATGACGGCGAGCTACCTGCCCCTGGCCGATATGCCGGGCGTGGGTGCGGGTGTACTCGAGGGACTGGAGCACGTGGATCTCGTGTGTATCGACGACGTGCACCGGGTGGCGGGTGACGAGGCCTGGGAGATCGGCCTGTTCAACTTGATAAATGCAAGCCGCGCGGCCGGCAACCGTATCGTTTTCGCTGCGGGCGAGTCCCCGGCCGCCTTGCCGGTCACGTTGCCTGACCTCGCCTCGCGCCTCTCCTGGGGTGCCGTGTTCCGGCTGTTGCCCCTCAAGGACGAGGAAAAGCTGGCCGTGCTGCGTCGACGTGCCGAGCGGCGTGGCTTCGAGCTGCCCACAGAGGTGGGGCGCTACCTGTTACGTCAGTGCCCACGCGATCTGGGTTCGCTGCTCGAGTTGCTGGAACGCATCGAGCACGCGACGCTGGCCGAGCAGCGTCGCGTCACGATTCCTTTCATCAAGCAATTGCTCGGTTCGTGAGCGTGGTCGCCTAGGAACCGGCGCTGCGCAGCGCCCGCGCCTTGGCCCGCGTGTAGAACATCGAGCCTAAGAACCAGAGCACGCTGCACAGCCCGATGGCGGTGCCGTACCAGCGCGTGTCCTCGCCCCCTGAGATCCAGATGCCGACGACGAAGTAGTAAATGGCCATGAACGTCGACCAGGCGTGGGTGTACGGCTTCCCTCTCACCAGTCCTGCCACGGGGAAGGCGAGCGGGATCAGGAGAAATGCGAGTACCACGTACAGCGGGATCTCGCCGGCAGGGCGCAAGCCGAGGTTCCAGACCAGTATAGTGATGACCACGCCGAAGTAGCCGAGGAGGGCGAGCGTGTAGGTGAGGCGCACCTTCGTCATGCCGCACCCCGCTCGAGTGCACGTGCCGCGTGGGCGAGACGCCGGCCCAGTGCCCGGCACAGGGCCTGCTCTTCGTCGGTGAGCGTGTTGTCGTCATCCGCACCGGCCACGTGGGTGGGGCCGTAGGGGGTCCCGCCCGACGTGGTCGAGACCAGTTCGGGCTCGCTGTAGGGCACGCCGAGGATCATCATGCCGTGATGCAGCAAGGGCAGCATCATCGAGAGCAGGGTCGTCTCCTGGCCGCCGTGCAGGGTCGCGGTCGAGCTGAACACCCCTGCGGGCTTGCCAGCAAGGATGCCGGACATCCACAGGCCGCTCGTCTGGTCGAGAAAGTACTTGAGCGGGGCCGCCATGTTGCCGAATCGCGTCGGGCTGCCCAGTGCCAGACCGCTGCAGGTCTTCAGGTCGTCCAGCGTGGCGTAGGGCGGGCCGTCCCCCGGAATCTCGTCGTCGACCGCCTCACAGGTGGCGGATACGGGCGGGACGGTGCGCAGACGCGCCTGCATGCCGGTAATCTCCTCGACGCCGCGCGCGATGTGCCGGGCCATGCTGGCCGTGGAGCCGTTGCGGCTGTAATACAGCACCAGAATCTCGCCCATGTTCAGAGAATCTCCAGAACCTGTTCGGGGGGACGACCGATGGCCGCCTTGCCGTGCGCAAGCACGATCGGGCGCTGGATCAGCTTTGGTCGCTGCACCATGGCGATGATCAGCGTGTCGCGGGTCAGTCCCGGGTCATCCAGATCCGCATCCTTGTACTCGTCCTCGTTGCGGCGCATCAGGTCACGCGGCTCCATGCCCAGGAGGTCGAGAATGTGTTCGAGTTCTTCCCTGGTCGGCGGCGTCTTCAGGTACTCGACGATCTCGGGTTCGATACCCCGCTCCCGGAGCAGGTCCAGGGTCTGGCGGGATTTCGAACAGCGTGGGTTGTGGTAGATGATTGTCTTGTCTTCAGAAGCCGTCATCAATTCATCCTCTATGCGCTTCAAATTGCAGGGATTTCCCTGCTTGACGCCCCTCGGGCCCGGTGTTAGCTTGAACCGATTAAAGCCGGACGTTCGCAGCCGGCGATCCATACGAAGAAGTTCGGCGCCGCCATCAAACGCAATGCATGTTACCAAGATCATCAGGCCATATCTTCTCGTTGCGCTGTTCCTGAGCGTTTTTGCGACGGCGTGCGTGAGTGCGCCGGTGCAGGAAATGAGCGATGCACGGCAGGCACTGCAGGCCGCCGAGGAAGTCGGGGCCGACCGCGAGGCCACCGATCGGTATGACGCGGCGGTCGATTTGTTGCGGCGTGCCGAAGAGGCGCTGAACCGCGGCGATTACAACCGAGCGCGGGAACAGGCGCTGGCCGCGAAGGCCGCGGCACTCGCCGCCCGAGAGCAAGCTGTGAACCGTGCCCCAAACCCGTGAGCGCTTTCTTGACACTTTTCTTTTGCGGGTGTTAGCTTGTCTTCACGCGTAATCCAAGAATCTTCAGCAAAACAACAAACCGCTTGGGAGTCCCTACCATGAAAATGAATTTCCTTCGGCTGATTGCCATTGGACTGCTTTCGCTTGTGCTGGCCGCGGGTTGTGCCACCACCGGCGATACCGATATGGGTGCGAAGGCGGAAGCCGAGCAGGCGATCGCCGATGCCAAGGCCGCGCTCGAGCAGGCCAAGGAAGTCGGTTTTGCATGGCGCGATACCGGCAAGATCATCGACGAAGCTCAGGCGGCTTATGATGCCGGCGACTACGCCACCGCGACTGCACTGGCCCGCAAGGCCGAAGAGCAGAGCCTGACCGCAGTCGACCAGTACTACCTGCAGCAGGCCAAGTTCAAGCTCGACGAGCTGAACGAAATGAGCGGCCTGACCGCTGAGCAGCGTGATCTGCTGGCCCGCGCCAACGAAGCGTACGGCAACCAGCAGGGTCGTGAAGCCTATGACCTCGCCAGCCGCCTCGAAGCCTCCCTGGCCGCCAGCAGCATGAGCTACACCGTGATGACGGGTGACAACCTGTGGAACATCGCCGGTAGCTCCAGCGTGTACGGTAATCCCTACCAGTGGCCGCTGATCTACAAGGCCAATGCCGACAAGATCAACGACGCTGACCTGATTTACCCGGGTCAGGTGTTCACCATCGAGCGCAACCCGAGCGCTGCCGACGTGGACGCCGCCGTCATGCACGCCAAGACCCGTGGTGCCTGGAGTGTCGGTGCGGTCGAGGAAAGCGACAAGGCCTACCTGGCTCGCTAAGCGACCCAGGGCATTGTTGCCGAGTCTGTGGGGCCCTCCGTTGTGAGGGCCCCTTTTTATTTGTATGTTTGCGAATCGATTCAACGTTAGCGTCGCTTTGCATGTCGGCCTGCAAATCCTTTCTGATCAGCGGTAGGGTGCAGGGGGTGTTCTTCCGTGCATCTACCCGCGACACCGCCGTGTCGCTCGGGTTGACGGGGTATGCCCGCAACCTTCCGGATGGCCGGGTGGAAGTCGTTGCCTGTGGCGAGGCCGAGGCCATCGCAGCCCTTGAGCGCTGGTTGCACGAAGGCCCTCCAATGTCACGGGTCACCGATGTGCAGGAGGCGGCTGCCATGGATCCCATGGTGAATGGTTTCGAAACGCGATAGACCGAGGTTGGAGTGGCTGGATGCTGAATGCCGGTGAAGTAAGCAGGTCGGGGCATTCTCTGGAACTCAAGGAGGTTCTGGACGAGCTGGTTGCCGAGGGGGTTCTGGACCCGGAGCGTGCGCGTACCCTCAACGCCGTGGTCCTGCCCAGGGATCGCAAGGAGAAGCACCCGTTCACGATTATCGCCGAACGCAACTGGTCGTTTGCGAATGATGCGGGCCGCATCATCACCCTGGATTTCCTGGCTCGCCGCCTGGCGGACCAGGCCCAACTCGACTACTACCGAATCGACCCCCTCAAGATCGACGTTCCCGCCGTCACGGCCGTGATGTCCTATGCCTATGCCTCCCGTTTCCAGGTCCTCGCCGTGGAGGTGCGCCCTAGCGAAGTGGTGATCGCCACGGCCAACCCGTATGTCAGTGAATGGCAGGATGAGCTGCGCGAGATCCTGCGCAAGGACATTCGCTGCGTCATTGCCAACCCCGACGACATACGCCGGTACTTGCTCGAGTTCTATTCCCTGTCTCGCTCTGTGAAGGGGGCGACCAAGGACGAGGGGCAGCACCCGGCCAATGCCATCCAGAATCTCGAGCAGCTGATGGAGCTCGGGCGCCGGGGGCAGCTCGATGCCAACGACCAGCACATCGTCAACATCGTGGACTGGCTCTTGCAGTATGCCTTCGACCAGCGGGCCAGCGATATCCATCTCGAGCCGCGGCGAAAGCAGGGTAACGTCCGGTTCCGTATCGACGGCGTCATGCATCTGGTTTACCAGGTGCCGCCGGAAGTCATGGCGGCCGTGACGAGCCGTATCAAGATCCTGGGGCGCATGGACGTGGCGGAGAAGCGCAAACCGCAGGATGGACGTATCAAGACGCTCACCCCGGAGGGCAAGGAAGTCGAACTCCGGCTCTCGACCATGCCCACCGCCTTCGGTGAAAAGCTGGTGATGCGTATTTTCGATCCCGACGTCCTGGTCAAGGATTACCAGGCTCTCGGATTCTCCAGTGCGGAGGAAACCCTGTGGCGTGACCTGATCCATCAGCCCTCGGGCATCATCCTGGTCACGGGGCCCACGGGGTCGGGTAAGACGACGACGCTGTATTCCACGTTGAAGGCGCTCGCACAGCCCGAGGTGAATGTCTGCACGGTTGAAGACCCCATTGAGCTGGTCGAACCGAGCTTCAACCAGATGCAGGTGCATCACGCCATCGGTCTGGATTTCGCCAGCGGCGTCCGGACCCTGATGCGCCAGGATCCCGACATCATCATGATCGGTGAGATCCGCGACCTGGAGACCGCGGAGATGGCGGTCCAGGCAGCGCTCACCGGCCACCTGGTATTCTCGACCCTGCACACGAACGATGCGCCCACTGCCATCACCCGGTTGCTCGATCTCGGGGTCCCGCCCTACCTGATCAGCGCCACGCTACTCGGTGTATTGGCGCAGCGCCTGGTTCGCACACTCTGCCCGCATTGCAAACACCCGGCGGAGGTGGACCTGCCGCTGTGGCAGTCGCTGGTGTCGCCCTGGAAGGTGGCGGAACCCAAGAACGCGTACGAGCCGGTGGGTTGCCTCGAGTGCCGCCAGACGGGCTATCTCGGTCGAGTGGGCATATACGAGATGATGCCGGTCCAGCAGGCCATGAAGCAGCTGGTGGCCCAGGACGCGGGACTCGACGCCCTGCGGCGCGAGGCGCTCAAGTCGGGCATGAAGCCGTTGCGGATCAACGGGGCGAAGAAGGTCGCGGCCGGGCTCACCACGGTCGAGGAGATTCTCAAGGTCGCGCCAACGGAACAGTTCTGAACGGCACGCACATGAGAAAGCAAAAGGGCCGGCAGATGCCGGCCCTTTTGCGTGCACGCACCGCCGTGTCCCTATCCGGCGAGCTTCTCGGTCAGGAACTCGACGATCTCGTCGAGCGGTACCAGCGTCGCGTCCTCGTCGCGGCGACCCTTGTACTCGACCTCGCCGTTGTCGAGTCCGCGTTCGCCCAGCACCACGCGGTGCGGGATCCCGATGAGTTCCAGGTCGGCGAACATGACTCCGGGACGCGCGCCGCGGTCGTCGAACAGCACGTCGAGGCCGGCCGTCTCGAGCCGTTCGTAGAGCGCCTCGGCGGCATCAGCCAGACGTTGCGACTTGTTCATCCCGATAGGGGCCAGCGCAACCTGGAAGGGCGCGATCGCCTGCGGCCAGACAATGCCACGTTCGTCGTGATTCTGTTCGATGGCGGCTGCGACCACGCGCGAGACGCCGATACCGTAGCAGCCCATGGTCGGCGTCACCGTCTTGCCGTCCTCGTCCAGCACGCCGAGCTGCATGGCCTGGCTGTATTTCTGCCCAAGCTGGAAGATGTGGCCCACCTCGATACCGCGCACGATCGACAGTGTGCCGTGACCGTCCGGGCTGGGATCGCCGACGACCACGTTGCGCAGGTCGGCCGTGGTCGGTTCCGGGAGGTCCCGGCCCCAGTTCACACCGGTCAAGTGCACGCCATCCTCGTTGGCGCCGCAGACGAAGTCGGCGAGGTGGGCGGCCGCGTGATCCACGTAGGTTGTTACGCCGAGGCCGACCGGGCCCAGAGAGCCCGGCCTGCAGCCGGCGGCGGTCTGTACCTCGGCCTCGCTCGCGAAGGTTAGGGGTGCAGCCACACCGTCGAGTTTTTCCGCCTTGATCTCGTTCAGCTCGTGATCCCCGCGCAGCACCAGGGCGACCACGTCGCCATCGGCACCCTTGACCAGCAGGGTCTTCACGCAGTCGGACGGTTGCACGCCGAGAAAGTGGCTGACGTCGTCGATGCTGTGCTGGTCCGGCGTATCCACGCGCTGCATGTCCCGGCTCGCACCTGGCCGCGATCCCGCCGGCGGTACCGCCACGGCCAGCTCGACGTTGGCGGCGTAGTTGCTCTCGTCCGAGAAGGCGATGGCATCCTCGCCCGACGCCGCCAGCACGTGGAACTCGTGGGACGACTGACCGCCGATGGAACCCGTGTCGGCCTGAACCGGGCGGAAGTCGAGCCCGATGCGCTGGAAGATCCGGCAGTAGGTCTCGTACATGGTGTCGTATGTCGCCTGCAGCGAGTCCTGGTCGAGGTGGAAGGAATAGGCGTCCTTCATCAGGAACTCTCGGGCCCGCATGACACCGAAGCGCGGCCGGATCTCGTCGCGAAACTTGGTCTGGATCTGGTAGAAGTTGATCGGCAGCTGTTTGTAGCTGCGGATTTCACGGCGGGCGAGGTCGGTGATGACCTCTTCGTGCGTGGGCCCGAAGCAGAATTCACGATCGTGCCGGTCGGTGAGGCGCAGCAGTTCGGGGCCGTACTGCTCCCAGCGGCCGGATTCCTGCCAGAGTTCGGAGGGCTGCACGGCGGGCATCAGGACCTCGACGGCCCCGGCGCGGTTCATTTCGGCGCGCACGATCGCTTCCACCTTGCGCAGCACCCGCAGGCCATACGGCAGCCAGGTATAGAGCCCGGAAGCCAGCTTGCGAATCAGCCCGGCCCGCAGCATGAGCTGGTGGCTGATGATTTCGGCGTCGGCCGGGGTTTCCTTGGTCGTGGAGAGCGGGAACTGGGATGCGCGCATGGTCTGTTGTTCGTCTGAAAATGGGATTCAAATGCAACGGGCCGCCTGTTGCGGCCCGCTCGTGAAGGCAGTTGCCCGCCGGGTATTAGAACGTGTCCGCGTTCCAGCCCCACATGTGGCGGGCGGCGTCGGCGAACTCGATGTAGACGCGATCGGGCGGGACGCCAAGATGAGAGCTTACCAGATCGCACAGGGCTTGTGAGAGCTCCGCGGTGCGGTTCTCCGGCAGGCCGATGCTCTTCAGTTCGAGGTAGGCGAGCGGCGCATCCCCACCACCGAAGAGCATCTGCGGGTTGTGCTCGAACTTCACCATGACATAGCGCTCGGGCTTGCCCAGCAGCTCGGCAACCCTGCTCGAGGCGGCGCGAACGAGCGCCTGCGCTTCGTCACCGCCTAAGGTCACGTTCGAATCGATAGTCAGGAGTGGCATGAGGGTGTCCTAGTTGCAGTACTTGCGCAGATAGTCCTGTGCCTGCTTCAGGCGTGCCTGGCGCTCTTCCTCGGTCAGGTAGCGCAGGTTGCCGCTATCATCCCGTACGCGGAGGCGCGGCTTGTTCTCAATCTCGCTGATCCATTGGCGTGCGCGGCGGCATTCCTCTGCGACGCGCTCTTTCTCAGCACGAATTTCCTCCTCGCTCGGACCCTCGGACTCGGTTCCCGCGGTGGGCTCGGCCGTGGTCGTGTCTGCCGGCGCAGCATCCGCCTTGGGCGGGGGTGCAGGCATCCGCGGTTTTTCGATCTGTTCCGACTGGCGTTCCATCGGGGGCGTCTGGGAATAATGGATGTTGCCCTCGTCATCAACCCACTTGTACATGGCCGCCATGGTGGAGGAAGCCGCCAGCAGCAGGAGCGTGATGGCGATGAGTTGTAGCAGCGGATTCTTGTTCATTTTGCATCCTGGGTGACCTTGGTCACCGAAGTCTGGTTTATCACATTGATATACTACAGAAAAATTCCTAAACAATAATCATAAGGCTGGACGGTGGCCTCATGCCTTGAGGCGCATCACGCTCGGCGAAGAAGTGGAGATGACGTTATGCCCTGTTCCTGGTTGATGCGGTTCGTCGCCGTGCTGCTCGCGGTGCCCGGTGTGCTGACGGTGGCTCATGCGGCCGAACTGCCCTTTGAGACGGTCGTCGTGGAGGCGAGCGAGGTGACGCAGGACCGCGTGCTGGAGGGGCAGGTGGAAGCGGTCAATCAGGCCACCATGTCCGCCCAGACCTCGGGGCGCATCGTCGAGATCTTTTTCGACGTCGATGACTTCGTGCCGGAGGGCGCGGTGATTCTCCGGTTCCGCGACACCGAGCAGCAGGCGGCCTACTCGCAGGCGAGAGCGGCGCTGGAAGAGGCGACTGCCCGACACACCCAGGCCAAGAGCGAGTTTGAGCGCATCAAGGATATCTACGAGCGGCAACTGGTCGCCAAGGCGCAGCTCGACGACGCGACAGCCGCGCTGAAGGCGGCGCGGGCGCGGCTGGAAGCGGCGCAGGCTGGTTTGAACGCGGCCGAGGAGCAGCTCGAATACACGCGGGTTCGTGCCCCTTACAGCGGCATCGTCACCGAGCGTCATGTCGAGGTGGGCGAGAACGCCCGCGTCGGCCAGCCGCTCATCACCGGTATCTCGCTGAACCAGTTGCGCGTTACCACCCAGGTGCCCCAGCGTCTCATCAACCAGGTGCGCGAGGTGGGCAAGGCCCGCATCCTGATCGACGGGGCCCTGGAAGTGGAGACCGAATCGGTGACATTTTTCCCCTATGCCGATGCCGCCACCAACACCTTCAAGGTGCGCCTCGATCTGCCCGAGGGCGTGGAGGGGCTGTTTCCCGGGATGTTCGTGAAGGTGGCGTTTGCCGTCGGCAAGACGGAGCGCCTGGTGGTCCCGCGTGATGCGGTGATCTACCGCAGCGAGGTCAGCGGGGTCTACGTGGTTGGCGACGACGGTCGCGTGGCGCTGCGCCACGTGCGGCTCGGGCGTGAGCTCGAGGCAGGGCAGGTCGAGGTGCTCGCCGGCCTGATGTCGGGGGAGCGCATTGCGCTCGATCCGGTGCGGGCTGGTATCTATCTCAAGACGGCCCAGCCGTCGGGGGACAGCCATGAGTGAGCCACGCCTCGGTTTTTCCGGGCGTGTCGCCCGCAAGTTCCTGCTTTCCGAGATCACGCCCCTGCTGGCCCTGGTCGGGTTTCTGCTCGGCATCTTCGCCGTCGGGGTGACGCCGCGCGAGGAGGAGCCCCAGATCGACGTCACCTTCGCCAACGTCTTCATCCCGTATCCGGGCGCCAGCGCCGTCGAAGTGGAGACGCTGGTCACCACGCCCGCCGAGCAGGTGCTTTCGGAAATCGAGGGTATCGAGCACGTCTACTCGGTATCCCGGCCGGGTATGGCTGTGCTCACGGTCCAGTACGAGGTGGGGGAGAAGCGCACCGAGGCCATCGTGCGCCTGTACAACAAGGTCTTCTCCAACCAGGACTGGTTGCCCGAGAACCTGGGCGTCATGCAGCCCATCATCAAGCCCAAGGGCATCGACGACGTCCCGATCGTCACCATCACGCTCTGGACCGAGGCGCAGGACCAGGGGGCCTATGAACTCCTGCAGGTGGCGCACGCGGTCGAATCCGAGCTCAAGCGGGTGAAGGGGACGCGCGATATCTACACCATCGGGGGGCCCGAGCGCGTCGTGCACGTGCTGCTGGATGCCCAGCGGCTTGCCGGTTACGGCGTGGCACTGGAGGATCTGCGCATGGCACTCGCGGCCGGTAACGAGGCCCGCGATGCCGTCTCGCTCGTCGGCAACAACAACGATGTGGAGGTCCGTGCGGGCACCTTCCTCACCAGCAGCGACGAGATCGGTGACCTGATCATCGCGGTGCGCGACGGCAAGCCGGTCTACCTGCGCGACGTCGCTGAAATCCGGCACGGGCCCGATCAGCCCGAATCCTACGTCTGGCTGGGCACGGGACCGGAGGCGGCGGCCAAGGGCATCGACGTGAACGGTCAATTCCCTGCAGTCACGCTTGCCATCGCCAAGAAGCCCGGCACGAATGCGGTCGAGATTGCCCAGCGCGTGATCGAGCGCTTCCAGCAGCTCGAGGGGATCTACGTGCCCGAGGCCGTGAAGTCGACCATCACCCGGAACTACGGCGAGACCGCCGATGCGAAGGCCAAGAAGCTGATCCAGAAGCTGATCTTCGCCACCATATCCGTGGTGGCCCTGGTGTGGATCGCACTGGGCCGGCGCGAGGCCTTCATCGTCGGTGTGGCGGTCATCATCACCTTGGCGATCACCCTGTTCGCCTCCTGGGCCTACGGCTTTACGCTCAACCGCGTGTCACTGTTCGCACTGATCTTCTCCATCGGCATCCTGGTCGACGATGCCATCGTGGTCGTGGAGAACATCCACCGGCACATGCAGATGGGTGGCAAGACCCTGCGCGAGGCCATTCCCGTCGCCGTCGACGAGGTCGGCGGCCCGACCATCCTGGCGACCTTTACCGTGATTGCCGCACTGCTGCCGATGGCGTTCGTGACCGGTTTGATGGGCCCTTACATGAGCCCGATCCCGATCAACGCGAGCATGGGCATGCTCATTTCGCTGGTGGTCGCCTACGTCGTCACCCCCTGGCTGACGTATCGCGTGTTTCGCAAGACGGATATGACCCACGGCTCATCCTCGGGACAGGCCGATCGGCTCTATGACTTTTTCAGGCAGCGGATCGGACCTTTCCTGGATGCCCCCGACGCCAAGAAACGGCGGCGCACGCTGTACGGCGTGGTGGGGCTGCTGATCCTGGCCTCGCTGTCGCTGGCCGTCTTCAAGGTCGTGGTGCTGAAGATGCTGCCCTTCGACAACAAGTCGGAGTTCCAGGTGGTGCTGGACATGCCGGAGGGGACGAGCCTGGAGCAGACGGCCCGCGTGCTGGAGGAGATGGGGGCCGTGGTGTCCGAGGTGCCCGAAGTGACCGACTACCAGGTGTACGCGGGCTCGGCCTCGCCCATCAACTTCAACGGCCTCGTGCGCCAGTACTACCTGCGCGAAGGTCCGAACGTGGGCGACATCCAGGTGAACCTGGTGGACAAGCACGATCGCGATCGGCAGAGCCACGAGATCGCGGGTGATATCCGCCCCGCACTGCAGGCCATTGCCCAGCGCTATGCCGCGCGTGTCAAGGTCGTGGAGGTGCCGCCGGGGCCACCGGTCATGTCACCGATCGTGGCCGAGATCTACGGGCCGGACTATGCGGGGCAGATCCAGATCGCGCGAGTGATTCGCACGATCTTCGAGTCCACCGACGACATCGTGGACATCGACGACAGCGTCGAGCAGCCGGCACGCCAGCTGGTGGTGAGTGTCGACCGGCAGAAGGCCGCGATGCTCGGCGTGTCGCAAAGCGAGATCGTACGGGCGATCGACACGGTGTTGCGTGGCGAGGACGTCGGCTACCTGCACGGCGAGGGCATCAAGTACGCGGTCCCCATTCGTCTCGAGTTCCCCGTGGCCGAGAAGGCCGAGATCGAGTCGGTGCTGGGCCTGCGGCTGCGTAGCCAGACCGGTGCGCTGGTACCCATGTCCGAGCTCGTCAACGTGATCGACACGCACCGCGAGCACGCGATCATGCACAAGGACCTGCTGCCCGTCGTGATGGTGACGGGGGACATGGCCGGAGACCTCGACAGCCCGCTCTACGGCATGTTCGAGATCAAGAGCAAGCTGGATGCGACCAATCTCGCCTATGATCAGCCCATCGGGCAGCACTTCATCGACCAGCCCGAAGACCCTTATCTCTACAGCCTGAAGTGGGATGGCGAGTGGCAGGTGACCTACGAGACCTTCCGCGACATGGGCATCGCCTATGCCGTGGGCATCATCCTGATCTACCTGCTGGTGGTGGCGCAGTTCCGTTCCTATGTGGTGCCGCTGGTGATCATGGCGCCGATACCGCTCACCATCATCGGCGTGATGCCCGGGCACGCGATCATGCAGGCGCAGTTCACCGCGACCTCCATGATCGGCATGATCGCGCTCGCCGGTATCATCGTGCGTAACTCGATCCTGCTGGTCGACTTCATCAACGAGCAGGTGCGTGACGGCATGGATCTGGAGGAAGCGGTGATTCGCTCCGGCGCGGTGCGTGCCAAGCCCATCCTGCTCACCGGCCTGGCCGCGATGGCCGGGGCCTTCTTCATCATCGACGATCCGATCTTCAGCGGGCTGGCGATCTCGCTGATCTTCGGTATCCTCGTCTCCACGGTACTGACGCTGGCCCTGATCCCGATGCTGTATTACGTCTACGTGCGCAATCGCCTGCATCTGATCACGGGCGAGCACGCGTAGCTCTATCTGCCCGTCCGCCGGGCCGGCGGGCGGGCACTCAAGCTCAGGGAGTCGTGCATGAACGACGTTAAGACAGAGGGCCTGTCCTTCCGGCAGAGCGTGAACCACATGGTCGACCGTGCGCTGACGGCACTCGGCATCGACCCGGGCCTGGCCAGGGCCATCAAGACCTGCAACTCCGTGCTGCAGGTGTCTTTCCCGGTACGCATCCGCGGCAAGATCGAGGTGTTCAAGGGCTGGCGCGCCGTACACAGCATCCACCGGTTGCCGGCCAAGGGCGGTATTCGCTACGACCTCAAGGTCTGCCAGGACGAGGTCGAGGCGCTGGCATCCCTGATGACCTACAAATGCGCCATCGTCGACGTGCCTTTCGGCGGTTCCAAGGGCGGCCTGCACATCGATCCCCGTCAATACGATCGCGACGAACTGGAGCTGATCACGCGCCGTTTCGCACGCGAACTCGCGCGTCGTGGTTTTCTCAGTCCGGCCACCAACGTGCCCGCGCCCGATCTGGGCACCGGTCAGCGCGAGATGGCGTGGATTCTCGATACCTACAAGACGCTGCACCCCGAGGACATCAATTATGTCGCCTGTGTCACCGGCAAGCCCGTGGCGCAGGGCGGGATCAAGGGGCGCGTGGAGGCCACCGGGCGCGGCGTGCAGCTCGGTCTGCGCGAGTTCTTCCGCTACCCGGAGGATGTGAAGGCGGCCGGTCTCGATGGGGGGCTGGCCGATAAGCGCATCGTGGTGCAGGGTTTGGGGAACGTGGGGTATCACGCCGCCAAGTTCCTGCAGGAGGAAGACGGTGCCCGGATCGTCGCGATCATCGAGCGCGACGGTGCGCTGGTCGATGACAACGGGCTTTCCGTGGAGCAGGTACGCCAGTACATGAACGAGACAGGTGGCCTCAAGGGCTTCCCAGGCGCGACCTTCGTCGAGGACGGGGCCGCGGTACTGGAAAAGGCATGCGACATCCTCCTGCCGGCAGCCCTCGAAGGCGTGATCCACACCGGGAACGCAGCACGCATCCAGGCGAAAGTGGTGGCCGAGGCCGCCAACGGACCCGTGACCTACGAGGCCGACGAGATCCTGCGCTCGCGGGGCATCGTCATCATTCCGGACGCCTACCTCAATGCCGGCGGCGTGGTGGTCTCCTACTTCGAGTGGATACGCAACATTCACCACATGCGCTTTGGCCGTATGGAGCGACGCTTCGACGAGGTGCGCGGTCAGCACGTGGTCTCTGCCCTGGAGATGATGACCGGCGAGAAGGCACCGGACTGGATGCGCGGCGAGCTCGTGCGCGGCGCCGACGAGAGCGACCTGGTTTATTCGGGGCTGGACGACACCATGCGCCTGGCCCTGCAGGACATCCGTGCCGTGCGCGGCATCGCCGATGGTCGGCACGATTACCGCACGGCCGCCTACATGGTCGCCGTGCAGAAGATCGCGCGCTCCTACGCGGATCTCGGCGTCTCGGTCTAGGCCGGCGACACGGCCCGGATGAAACGCGCGCCGCTCCGCCAGCCGGAATCGCCGGACGGTCCGTGGTGTTTACGGGCTCGAGAAATCGGGTAGAGTATCGGCCCATCACCGCCCTTCCCATGGAGCCACCATGCACGAGACCTTGGAAGACCTGACCGACGGGCTCATCGATGCCGGCCGCTTCTTCGCCGCCAGGGGCTGGGTGCCCGCCACCTCGGGAAACTTCTCGGTACGGGTGGACGAGGCGCGCATGGCCATCACCGTCTCCGGGCGTCACAAGGGGGCGCTGCGCCCCGAGGACATCATGCTGGCGGACCTGGACGGCAAGTCCCTGGAGCCGGGTAAGCGTTCCTCGGCAGAGACCGGTCTGCACAGTCAGCTGTACAAGCGCGATCCGGCGATTGGTGCCGTGCTGCACGTGCACTCGGTGAATGCCACGGTACTCTCGCGCCTGCACCGGGATCACCTGGAACTTCGCGATTACGAAGTGCTCAAAGCCTTTCCGGAGGTCGACACGCACGCGGCGACCGTGCGCGTGCCGATCTTCGAGAACGACCAGAACATCGAACGGCTCGCCGACAGGGTCGAGGCCTACATGCAGGCCAACGAACCGATGTCGGGGTATCTCATCGAGGGGCACGGTTTCTACACCTGGGGCGCCACGCTGGCCGATGCGCGCCGCCACGTGGAGGCCTTCGAGTTCCTGTTCGAGTGTGAAGTATTGACGAGGAGACTGGGGATATGAGCGAACTCACCATCTTCGCGCGGGCCGGTGACCCGGCGCCGCAGGTGTTCACCGATTTCGAGAGCATTCGCGACCGGCTGGCGTCCATCGGCGTCCAGTTCGAGCGCTGGGAGGCCAACCAGCCCTTGAGTCACGATGCGGGCCAGGACGAGGTGCTTGAAGCGTATCGGGACGACATCGACCGGTTGACGGCCGAGTATGGCTTTCAGTCCGTGGACGTGGTCAGCCTCACGCCGGACAACCCGAAGAAGACCGACGCCCGGCAGATGTTCCTCTCGGAGCATACCCACGATGACTTCGAGGTGCGTTTCTTCGTCGACGGCAGCGGGATGTTTTACCTGCACCCGGGTGAAGAGGTGTACATGATGCGCTGTGACAAGGGCGACCTGATCAGCGTGCCGGCCGGCACCCGGCACTGGTTCGACATGGGTCCGGAGCCTTTCTTCAAGGCCATCCGCCTGTTCACCACGCCCGACGGATGGCAGGCGAATTTCACCGGCGACCCCATCGCCGACCAGTATCCGCGTTTCGGCGAGGGCTCATGATCGGGGCGATCGTCACCGATATCGAGGGCACGACTTCGAGCCTGTCTTTCGTCAAGGACGTGCTGTTCCCTTACGCGGCCGAGAAACTGCCGGCCTACGTGCGCCGGCATGCCGATGATCCGGCGGTGCGCGAGCAGCTCGACGCCGTACGCGAGCTCATCGGTGGTGCACCTGACGACGAGGTCGTGATCGGGCGCTTGCTGCGCTGGATCGCCGAGGACCAGAAGATCACGCCGCTCAAGGCCCTGCAGGGAATCGTCTGGAAGCAGGGGTATCGTCAGGGCGACTTCACCGGCCACGTCTACGAGGATGCCGCCCGCTGCCTACGCGCCTGGCACGAGGCCGGAACTCGGTTGTTTGTCTACTCATCGGGTTCGGTGGCGGCGCAGAAACTGCTGTTCGCGCACACGGACCATGGCGACCTCACGCCGCTTTTCGACGGGTATTTCGATACGCGCATCGGCCACAAGCGCGAGTCCGAATCCTACAGGCGGATTCGCGAGGAAGTCGGCCTGCCGGGCGACGAGATTCTGTTTCTCTCGGACATCCCGGAAGAGCTGGATGCGGCGCGCGCGGCCGGCATGAAAACCGTCTGTCTTGCCCGCGACGGTGTGCCTGGCGGTGAGATCGACCACCCGGTCGTGGCCGATTTCGGCGCCATCGATCTGGATACGCTCTGAGCGTCAGTCCTTTTTGTCTTCGCCACCCGAGGCGCCGCCCTTGCGGTGCCTGGCGAGTTCGCGCAGCATCGCCTCCTGCTCGTTGAGCGAGGGGATGTGCTGCTTCTGGCCGAATTCGGACAGGGCCTCGAAGTCCACCGGCTGGTGCCCGGCGCGCTCCTGCTCCTTTTCCTGCAGATAGCCGTCGAGGTCGGTCTCGTCCGTGTAGCGCCCGCGGTAGTTCCTGGGCGGCTTGCTCCCCTTGCGCATGAACTGGGCCATGCGCAGTTCCTTGTTGAAGCGCACGATGTAGCGGTCCATCCAGAAGAGATCGAACACCAGGAAGGCGAGTTCCAGCCCCAGGGGAATGAGCGCCATCCAGGCGGCCGCCCAGAACCACAGCCCCAGGGCGACGGCGGTCAGCGCAAGGTAGGCCAAGCCCCCGCCGACAGAACCCAGGTAAAACCGATGGGCCCCCAGCGGGAAAAGGATCGCCAGCGGGTAGGCCACGCGGTGGCGGCGCATCTGGCTCGTGATGCGGGCGTTCACCGTCTGCAGGCCGGCACCGCCCAGGTCCAGTTGTTTCCACGCATCGCTCATGGTCTGTCCGTCCGTTCAGATTTGGTCTATTAATTAGGATATTTTATCGGGAGTGGCGCGACATAGTAACGCCTGAATTAATAAGCGTTTGTAGGGCGTGGTTTTTCAGGTGTCGGCAAGCTGCTACCATCGCCCATTAATTCAGCTTATCGAACAGGCTGACACTGACAGGGTTCGTGCCCATGGCTGATCGCCGCTTGCAGGTCTTTTATACCGTTGCCCGGTTACTGAGTTTTACCAAGGCCGCAGATGCCTTGCACATGACGCAGCCGGCCGTCACGTTCCAGGTCCGCCAGCTCGAGGACCATTTCAATACGCGTCTGTTCGACCGGACCCACAACCGGGTCTCGCTCACGGAGGCCGGCAAGCGCGTGTTCGGTTATGCCGAGCGGATCTTCGAGCTTTATGCGGAGATGGAGAACTCGGTCCGGGAAATGACGGGCGACGTGAGTGGTGCCTTGACGATGGGGGCCAGTACCACCATCGCCGAGTACATGCTGCCCTCGCTGCTGGGGGACTTCAAGGCCAAGTACCCGGACGTGAACATCCGCCTCAAGGTGTCCAATACCGAGGGCATCGTCTCGATGGTGGAGAACAACGTCATCGACCTCGGTGTGGTCGAGGCGCCGGTGACCAACAAGAACCTGCTGGTGGAGGTCTGCCGCGTCGACCAGCTGGTGGTCATTGTGCCAACCAGCCACGAGCTGGCCGGGCGTGAGTCGGTGGGCATGGCGGAGCTCAGCCGTTATCCCTTTATCTGCCGTGAGGAAGGCTCGGGGACCCGCGAGGTCATCATGGAGTACATGGCAGGGCAGGGCCTGGACAAGAACGACCTCAGCGTCTGCCTCGAGCTCGGCAGCTCGGAGGCGATCAAGGGCGCCGTGGAGGCTGGCATGGGGGTATCCATCCTGTCCCGGGCGACGATCGAAAAGGAGCTGGAACTCAAGACGCTCAAGGCGGTGCGGCTGGATCCCCCGCTGGAGCGGCCCTTCTCCTTCGTGCGCCAGCGCCAGAAATTCCGCCTGCGGGCAATGGAGGAGCTGCTGGACTTCGCGCGCTCCTACTGCGAAATTCGCAACAAAGACGCGGGACGCCCGGTCGCGGCCGAGGCGTCCGCCAAGTAACCCGTGATACAGGACGCTTATGAAAAACTATCTCGTCATCCAGCATACCTACTCGGAGTTTCTCGGACTCATCGAGACCCAGCTCGAAAAACGAGACATCGGCTTCAGCTACTATCGCCCCTTCACCGGTCAGGATCTGCCGGGGAACGTCGGCCAGTTCGACGGCGTGTTCTTCCTGGCCGGCGCCTGGCCGACCACCGACGACGAGCACAACCCGGCGGTGGAGGGTGAGCTGAACCTGATCCAGATCTTTGAGAAGGCCCGGCGTCCGGTGATCGGCATCGGCATGGGCGGCCTGCTGGTGGCCCAGGCCCACGGCGGTACGCCGAAGGCCGAGCCCATGCACACGGCGAAGTTCGTCACCGCCCACAAGACCGAGGCCGGCGAGGGCGACGAACTGGCCGAGGCGATGGACGGGCGCAGGCTGCTGGTCATGTACAACGGCTCGGTGGAGTTGCCGGATGACGTCAAGCCTATCCTGGTCGACGACGACGGCAACTGGCTCGCCATCCACCCCGAGGAAAGCACCTACGGTCTGCTGTTCCGCCCGGAAATGAAGCCGGGCATGCTCGAGGACATCATCATGGAGGCCGACCACAACCCGCCGGAGCATATCGGCGAGTTGCTGGGCGAGGCCCGCATGGAATGGGGGGGAATGCAGGAGACCACCGACCTCGTGGTGGTGGCGCTGGTCAAGGAATGTGATCTCATGCAGGAACGCCACAAGATGCCCGTATTCAGCCTGAAGGTGGAGATGCATGATTCCGACGGTGAATAACGCGGATTCCGGCAAGAAGCCCGAGAAACGCTTGGTCAAGCTCTTCAAGGCCTTGCCCGAGGCCGAGCGGCAGACGCTGTTGCAGTTCGCCGAGTTCCTGGCCGAACGGACGGCCGGTCAGCAGCCGGCGATGCCGGAACCGAAGGACATCCCCCGGCCCGAAGACGAAAGTGTGATCAAGGCCATGCGCCGGCTGTCGGCGACCTACCACATGCTGGACAAGAGCAGGATGCTCAACGAGACTTCTTCCCTGATGGCCGAACACGTCATGGGCGGACGCCCGGCGGTGGAGGTCATCGATGAACTCGAGATCCTGTTCGAGCGCCATTACCGCAAGCTGACCGACGACGAATGATCGAGGTTTTCCAGGAGTGGTACCGGCGGTTCTTTCCGGAGCCGCAGGTGCTCAGTTTCGCCCTGCTGTTGCTGGCCGGGCTGCTGCTGCTCGTCTACTTCGGCGGGATCCTGGCTCCGGTGCTGGCCGCGGTCGTCATCGCCTACATCCTGGACGGCGGGGTGGACTTGCTGGAGCGCTGGCGCGTGCCGCGTACACTGGCGGCGATCATCGTCTTCGTGGTGTTCCTCGCTCTGGTCATGCTCGCGCTCGTTGGGCTGGGCCCCCTGCTGTCGCAACAGATCACGCAGTTTTTCGCCGAACTGCCCAAGATGCTCGCGCAGGGGCAGCAGGCGCTGTTGCACCTGCCGGAACAGTACCCCAACCTCATCTCCGCGGACCAGGTGCGCGACATCCTGGCGGCCATCCAGTCGGAACTCGCGTCCTTCGGGCAGCGCGTGCTGCGTTTCTCCGCCGCCTCGGTGGTGGGCATCATCACCATCATGGTGTACTTCGTGCTGGTGCCCCTCATGGTGTTCTTCTTCCTCAAGGACAAGCACAGCATCATGGGCTGGATGGCAGGCTTCCTGCCCACCGAGCGGCAACTGGCGCGTGACGTGTGGCACGAGGTGAACAGCAAGATCGCGAGCTACATCCGCGGCAAGTTCTGGGAGATCCTCATCGTCTGGGTGGTCACCTACGTCACCTTCAAGCTGTTGGGCCTGAACTACGCCATGTTGCTTGCCTTCCTCGTCGGGATCTCGGTGATCGTGCCGTACGTGGGCGCCGCCGTGGTGACCATCCCCGTGGCCTTCATCGCCTACTTCCAGTGGGGCCTGACGTCCGAGTTTGCTTACGTGGTGCTGGCCTATGGCATCATCCAGTTCCTGGACGGCAACCTGCTGGTGCCGCTGCTGTTCTCCGAGGTGGTGAACCTGCACCCGGTGGCCATTATCGTCGCGGTGCTGGTGTTCGGCGGGCTGTGGGGATTGTGGGGCGTGTTCTTCGCCATTCCCCTTGCAACGCTCGTGAATGCGGTCATCAAGTCGTGGCCGACGGCGAGCCGTGCATCGGCCATGGAGCAGGGTCCGGGCGAGACCTAGGATCGAGGGCGGGACGTGCCTCCTGCCGTTGCGAAAAAGGGCCGCTTTGAGCGGCCCTTTTTCGTGGGTGCGCCCTCGGTTTCGGGGTCTAGAGCACGTTGGAGGCGAAGTCAGCCAGTCGCGAGCGTTCTCCGCGCCGCAGTGTCACATGCCCGCTATGGGCCCAGGGCTTGAAGCGGTCCACCACGAAGGTGAGACCCGAGGTCGTCTCGGTGAGATAGGGCGTGTCGATCTGCGCGATGTTGCCCAGGCAAATCATCTTGGTGCCCGGACCGGCACGCGTGATCAGCGTCTTCATCTGCTTGGCGGTGAGGTTTTGCGCCTCGTCGAGGATGACGAAGCGGTTGAGGAATGTACGGCCGCGCATGAAGTTCAGTGAGCGAATCTTGATGCGGTTCTTGAGGATGTCGGCGGTTGCCGCGCGCCCCCACTCGCCGCCTTCCTCGGAGTGGGTGAGCACCTCGAGGTTGTCCATGAGCGCGCCCATCCAGGGCGTCATCTTTTCCTCCTCGGTGCCCGGCAGGAAGCCGATGTCCTCACCCACCGGCACGGTGACGCGCGTCATGATGATTTCCTTGTAGAGGTTGTGCTCGAGCGTCTGGGCCAGGGCTGCGGCCAGGGTGAGCAGGGTCTTGCCGGTGCCGGCGGCGCCGACCAGACTGATGAAGTCGACCTCGGGGTCCATCAGCAGGTTGAGCGCGAAGTTCTGCTCCGTGTTGCGGGCGTTGATGCCCCATACCGTGTGTCGCGGGTTCTGGTAGTCCGTGGTGGTCTCGATGATGGCCGATTCGTTCTCGACACGGCGCACGATGGCGTGGAACGGCTGGTCGGACTCGAGCGAGAGAAACTGGTTGGGATACCAGTCGTCGGTCATCGGCCCCTTGAGCCGGTAGAAGGTGCGGCCTTCCTCCTGCCACGACTCCATGTCCTTGCTGTGATGCTCCCAGAAGTCTTCCGGCAGGTCGCAGATGCCGAGGTACAGCAGGTTGACGTCGTCGAGGACCTGGTCGTTGTAGTAGTCCTCCGCGCGGATGCCCACCACGGCCGCCTTGATGCGCAGGTTGATGTCCTTGGACACCAGCGTGACATCGATATCGGGGTGTTCCTTTTGCAGGGCCAGTGCCGTACCGAGTATTGTGTTGTCGGCGGTGTGACCGGGGAGGGTGTCGGGCAGGTCGGTGATCAGGGCCTCGGTCTGAAACAGCAGTCGGCCGCTGGGTGCGAAATCGGAGTCGGGCAGCGACAGGGCGCTACCCAGGTCGATACCCTTGGCGATCTCGCTGTGGTCGAGTTTGATCATCAGGTCATCGATGAAGCGGCTGACCTGGCGCACGTTGCGTGCGACCTCGGACATCCCTTTCTTGCCCCGATCGAGTTCTTCGAGCACGACCATGGGCAGGTAGATGTCGTGCTCCTGGAAGCGGAACAGGGCCGTGGGGTCGTGCATCAGGACGTTGGTGTCGAGAACGAACAAACGTTTTCCGATGGGCTCTTTTCTTACCATGCGCGTTCCTTCCAGTGGCGGTGGTAGAGAGATTCGACGGTGATGGGAAGAGCGGGGGCCACGGCAGGCCGTGGGAAGCGGCGGGTACGACCGCCGTGTGGACGGGGGCAGGGAGCTGCGGCGGTGTCGGGGGGACCCCGCCGCAGCGTTTGCCGGTTAGAGTTCCTTGACGGCATCCAGGACGTCTTCGACGTGTCCCTTGACCTTAACCTTGCGCCATTCCGCACGCAGCACGCCGTTCTTGTCGATCAGGAAGGTGCTGCGCTCGATGCCGCGTACCTTCTTGCCATACATGTTTTTCATCTTGATGACGTCGAACAGCTGGCAGAGGGTTTCGTCGGCGTCGGAGAGCAGGTCGAAGGGAAAGCTTTGCTTGGCCTTGAAGTTTTCATGCGACTTCAGGCTGTCGCGAGACACGCCGAGGATCGCGGTCTTGCGGCTGGTGAACTTGCGGTAGTTGTCGCGGAAGTCCTGGCCTTCGGTGGTGCAGCCGGGGGTGCTGTCCTTGGGGTAGAAGTAGATGACGACGTTCTTCTCGCCCTTGAAGTCTGACAGCTTGATGGTCTTGTCGCCGGTGGCCGGCAGTTCGAAGTCGGGTACCTTTTTTCCGATTTCGACGCTCATTCTCTCTCCTCAGGTTGTTGTCCGTTAGTGTCTAGCCCTTGAGTGGTTCGATCACGCCGTCCAGATTAAGCCGGTCGCACATGTCCAGGAACTCGTCGCGCAGTGCGGCGATATGCAGATTCGAGGGGATCTCGATGGTCATGCGGACGGCGAACATGGGCGTGGCCGTGTGCGCGGCACTGTAGCTGCTGGTCGCCATGTCCTGGATATTGATGCCGCGCTGCGACAGGAAGGCGGCGAGCTCGTGCACGATCCCCGGGTGATCCAGCGCTACCACGTCGACCGTGTAGGGCAGCAGGTGCCCGGTGGTCTTGCGCGGTTCCGTGCGTCGGGTGGTGAAGGTCAGTCCGAGTTTCTCGCCCAGCGCGGGCAGACCGGTCTCCAGCTTGGCCAGAGTGTTCCAGTTGCCGGAGACGAGGATGATGACGGCGAAGGTGCCGCCCAATACCGACATGCGGCTGTCCTCGATGTTGCAGCCGTTGTCCAGGATGGCCTGCGAGAGGGCCTCGACGATGCCGGGGCGGTCGTCGCCGACGGCAGAGATGACAAGCAGGCTGCTCATGAGGGTGCAGGTCCGCAGATGCGACGGAAGATCATGTCTCCAGAATATCAGCTTGAGCGCCGCGAGCAAGCGTTGATGCGGTTTCGGGCGGTGTCAGCTTGTCTTGCCCGGGCCGCATCAGTACCATGGCGGTTTCGCGTTTCAGACGGAGATTTCCATGTTCCACGGCAGTATGGTGGCCCTCGTGACGCCCATGACGCCGGACGGTGCCCTCGATTACGAGGCCCTCGGCAAGCTGGTCGAATTCCACGTGGAAAACGGTACGGACGCGATCGTCTCCGTGGGCACCACCGGCGAGTCCGCCACCCTCGATTTCGAGGAGCATTGCACCGTCATCCGCCGCACCGTCGAGTTCGCCGCGGGCCGCGTGCCGGTGATCGCCGGCACCGGATCCAATTCCACTCAGGAAGCCATCGAACTCACCCGCTGCGCGATGGAAGCCGGTGCGGATGCGGCCCTGCTGGTCTGCCCCTATTACATCAAGCCGACCCAGGAAGGGCTGTACCGCCACTTCAAGGCGGTCGCCGAGGCCGTGGCCATTCCGCAAATCCTGTACAACGTCCCCGGCCGCACGGCGGTGGACCTGTTGCCGGACACCGTGGTGCGCCTGGCCGTGATCTCCAACATCGTCGGTATCAAGGAAGCCACGGGTGATCTGGGGCGTGCGCGCGAACTTCTCGATCGCTGTGGGGACAAAATCGATCTGTACACCGGAGATGACGGGACTGCCATGGAGTTCATCCTGCTCGGCGGCAAAGGCGATATCTCCGTGACGGCCAACGTGTCTCCGAAGGCCATGCACGAGATGTGCAGGGCGGCTCGAGCGGGCGATCGCGCCGCGGCCGAGGCCATCAACGCCAGCCTGGAACCCTTGCACAAGGCGCTATTCCTGGAAGCCAACCCGATCCCGGTGAAATGGGCGCTGCATGAAATGGGCATGATCTCGGAAGGCATTCGCCTGCCGATGACACCGCTATCCGAACAATATCGAGAGCCCCTGCGTGACGCGATGCGCGCCGGTGGCATCGACATCTAACTGGTCGAACTATGATGCGATTCACCCTGGCGGGAAGTTCCCGTGCCCTGATCTATGTCGCGGCTTTGCTCGCGGCCTTCGTGCTTGCCGGTTGTTCCGGCGCGGGCGGCGGCAAGAAACTCGAGTACGAGACCAGCGCGAGTCTGCCGCCGCTTGAAGTCCCCCCGGATCTGACCGCGCTGGAGGTGAGCGACAGCTACGCCGTGCCCACTGCGGGCGGCGGCCGAGTCAGTGCCAGCCAGGTTGGTCAGGCGGGCGGCGAGATCGAGACCCAGTCGGGGATGATGCCCCAGTTCGAAACAGTCACCGTGAAGCGGGCGGGTCAGATCCGCTGGCTCGAGGTACAGGCTACACCCGCACAGCTGTGGCCCAAGCTGCGGGATTTCCTGCAGGAGCAGGGGCTGGAGATCGCCCGTGACGACGCGTTGCTGGGCATCATGGAAACGACCTGGGCGGAGAATCGGGCGGGGATCACCACCACCGGTCTGCGCAAGTACTTCGGCAAGCTCTATGACGCCGGCACCCGGGACAAGTACCGCGTGCGCGTCGAGCGCGAAGGCGAAGGCGTGACCGCGGTGTATCTTGCGCACCGGGGGGCCAAGGAAGCCGTCGCTGACGAGGACATCATCAAGTGGGAGGTGCGGCCGAGCGATCCTGAACTCGAGACCGAGATGCTGCGTCGCCTGATGATCTACCTCGGGCGTGACGCCGCCGTGGCGCAGGCCCAACTCGACAACGCCTCCGACCAGTCCAGCCCCATGCGCCTGGGCGAGACCGAGGGGCGTCCGACGCTGGTGATCGAGGAGGTCTTTGGGCGCGCCTGGCGTCGCGTCGGCGTGGCGCTGGACCGGCTGGCGCTGGTGGTGGAAGACCAGAACCGTGCCGGCGGGACCTACTACGTGAGCTACCAGGGCGACGAACGCTACGAGCGCGGTTTCCTGAGTGGCCTGTTCGGTGGTGAGGACAAGGACAAGCTCTCGGTGGGCACGAGGTACCAGGTGCAGGTGCTGGACCAGGGCAGCTATGTCGAGGTCACGGCCTACGATGCGGAGGGCATGTCCCTGCCCGATTCCGTGGCCACTGAGGTCCTGTCGCGCCTGCAGGAAGAACTCAAGTAGGACGTCGTCGGATGCTGCGTTTCGCCTCGCTGGGAAGCGGCAGCAAGGGCAATGCTGCCGTGATCGAGTCGGGTGAGACGCGCCTGCTGCTCGATTGCGGTTACTCGGTGGCGCAGCTCGAGCACCGCATCCAGCGTCTTGGCCTCACGGCCGAGGCGCTTACCGCCATCGTCGTGACCCACGAGCATGCCGATCACATCGGCGGCGTTGCGCGCCTCTCGCGCAAGTACCGGTTGCCGGTCTGGCTCACGGTGGGGACCCTGAATGCCGCCCGCGATCGCGATTTTCATGCCTTCGAGTGCTTTCACGCCCACGAAGTCTTCGGTATCGGTGACGTCGAGTTGCACCCGTTTCCCGTGCCCCACGATGCCCGCGAGCCCTGCCAGTTCGTGTTCAGCGACGGGGGCCGGCGACTGGGCGTTCTCACTGATACCGGCCACATCACGCCTCACATCCAGCGTTCCCTGGACGGTTGCGACGCGCTGTTGTTGGAGTGCAATTACGATCCGGGGATGCTGGCCAACGGCCCTTACCCACCCGCGTTGAGGGAGCGGGTGGGGGGGCACTTGGGGCATCTGGCCAACGAGCAGGCGATGGAACTCCTGACGCGCATCGACACCAGCCGACTTACTCACCTGATCGGCGTGCATGTCTCCGAAAACAACAACACCGCGGAGCTTGCCCGGCGCAGCCTTTGCGAAGCCATGGACTGCAACGACGACTGGATCGGGGTCGCCTGCCAGGCCTATGGCTTCGACTGGCGGGAACTGCGCTAGGCCGCGGGTTCAGGACCACATCGGGATGTTGTCACCGCTGGTGCCGGAATCGTTGCTCTCCGCGATGCGCTCCGAGTAGGCCCGACCCATCCGTCTGAGCAGATTCTCGTCCAGTGCGCCGATCAGGTGGAAGACACTGCCGAAGGCCGCGAGATTGAGCGTGTGCCCAGCCTCGTGCTCCTTGTGCCAGCCCCCCGACTTCTCGTCGACGAACGAGAAATTTCCCATGTTGAATGCCGTGTCCAGCGGGTTCATGTTGCTGATCAGGCCCCCCTTGATGAAGAAGGTGCCTGTCTTCCAGTCGGCTGCCAGGGCTTTCACCTTCAGGTAATTGACCTGACCGAGAGTGAAGGCGTGACCGAGGAAGCAGATCACGTAGAAGAGAAGCCCGAGGCCGACCACCAGCCAGCTCATCGGCATGACCCAGGTGAGCCATCCGAGAAAGCCCTGGAAGACCTCGCTTTGCGATACGGGACCTATGGCGGTCAGCAGGTTGAGCAGGCCCACCGCGACCCCCGCGGCGATCCCTGCCGCGGTGCCCCCGAGGATCTGGATCAGCGCGAAGGCGAGAAACCCATTGAGCCCGGTGTTGAGCCCCACCAGCCAGCCGCGCATGAACTCCTCGAAGCCGAGCGCTGACGCCGCTGCCGCGCCGAGGGCGGCGAGGATATAGCTGAGCAAGGTGGCGCCGACGATGATGGCCAGGGAAATCCAGCCAATGCCAAGACCGAAATACAGTCCCGCTACGCCACCCACGGCGATGACCGCGCCGATGATGGCGATACCTGTCTTAAGTTGCATGAGATGACCCTCCTCCATGGGTGAAGACAATCCGCAACGCTGAGTCTAGCAGTCGGCGGACAGTTTGGAGGGGGCGCGGCCGGCTTCGGCGGGCCGGGGAAGGGAGGCGAGGCCGCGTGTTACGCGGCCTCCTTGTCCTTTTCGATCAGGGCGTAGGCCGAGTGGTTGTGGATGGACTCGAAGTTTTCGGATTCCACCACGTAGGCACTGATGCGCGCGTCGGCATTGAGTCGCACCGCCACGTCGCGCACCATGTCTTCGACGAACTTCGGGTTGTCGTAGGCGCGCTCGGTGACGTGCTTCTCATCCGGGCGCTTGAGCAGGCCGAAGAGTTCGCAGGAGGCTTCTTTCTCCACCAGTTCGATGATCTCCTCGATCCAGACAAATTCCTTCAGGCGTGCGTTCACGGTCACGTGAGAACGCTGGTTGTGCGCGCCGTAGTCGGAGATCTTCTTCGAGCAGGGGCACAGGCTGGTCACCGGGATCAGCACCTTCACCCAGGTGGTGGGCTCGCCGTTGTGGATTTCGCCGATGAACGTGACGTCGTAATCCATCAGGCTCTGCACGCCGGAGATCGGCGCGGCCTTGTTGACGAAATAGGGGAACGACATCTCGATGTGGCCGGACTCGGCCTCGAGGCGTTCCACCATCTCGTGCAGCATGTCCTTGAAGGACTTCACCGTGATCTCGCGCTCGTGCTGGTTCAGGATCTCGACGAAACGCGACATGTGCGTGCCCTTGAAGTTGTGCGGCAGGTTCACGTACATGTTGAAGTTGGCGATGGTGTGCTGTTCACCACCGCTGCGGTCGGCCACGCGCACCGGGTGACGGATGTCCTTGATGCCGACCTTGTTGATCGGGATCTGACGCGTGTCGGCGCTGCTCTGGATATCGGGGATCGACTGGCCCGTGGGGGCGATGCTGCTCATGGGTCGGGTCCTCTTTCAGTCTTCGGTATAGCGCACACAGGCGCGATCGGTTTCCCACAGGGTGATCGCGCTCACACGCAGGTTCGGACCGTTGAGACGCGCGCCCAGTTCCTTGAACAGGTAGGCGGCGATGTTCTCCGCGGTCGGGTTGATCGTGTCGAACGGCTCCAGCTCGTTCATGTAGGTGTGGTCGAGGCGGTCGCAGACCTCGTTGGTCATTTTCTTCATCTGCTTGAAGTCGATGGCCATGCCGACGTCGTCCAGCGCCGTGGCCTCCACCTCGGCCTCGACCTTCCAGTTATGACCGTGCATGCGCGCGCAATTCCCGGGGTAATCCCGCAGGGTATGGGCGGCGGCAAAATCCGTGAGGATCTTGAGGGTGTACTTGGCGGTCATTTCTATTCCTGACTAAAACGCTAAGATATTAACGCTTTGCGCGGGCCGGGGCAATCCCCGGGGCAGCGGGGTGCGCGGTGATGGACGCGACAAGACCCTGCGTGTCGAGGCCGCACTCGGCCAGCAGTTCCTCGCGGCTGCCGTGTTCGACGAAGCGGTCGGGCAGGCCGAGATTGAGGACTGGGGTTCTCAGGCCCAGCGCCGCCAGGGCCTCGTTGACCGCCGAACCTGCGCCCCCCATGACGGCGTTGTCTTCCACTGTCACGATCAGGTCGTGGCTCTCGGCCAGCTCTCGGGCCAGTGTCACGTCCAGCGGCTTGACGAAGCGCATGTTCGCCACGGTGGCATCCAGCGCCTCGCCCGCCGCCAGCGCCTGGTCGAGCAGGCTGCCGAAGGAGAGGATGGCGATGCGCTTACCGTTGCGGCGCAGCTCGCCCACCCCGAGCGGGAGGGCCGACATCTGCGCATGGACCTCGGCGCCGGGACCGCGGCCCCGTGGGTAGCGCACGGCGGCCGGGCCGTCGTGCTGAAAACCCGTGTAGAGCATCTGCCGGCACTCGTTCTCGTCTGCCGGTGCCATGATGATGATATTGGGCACGCACCGGAGATAGGAGAGATCGAAGCTGCCGGCGTGGGTCGGCCCGTCGGGACCCACCAGCCCCGCGCGGTCGATGGCGAACAGCACCGGCAGGTTCTGCAGGGCGATGTCGTGAATGTACTGGTCGTAAGCGCGCTGCAGGAAGGTGGAGTAGATCGCGACCACCGGTTTCACGCCCTCGCAGGCCATGCCGGCGGCCAGCGTCAGGGCATGTTGCTCGGCAATGCCGACATCGTGGTACCGCTCCGGGTACTCCTCCGAGAAGCGGACCATGCCGGACCCTTCGCGCATGGCCGGGGTGATCCCGGCGAGACGCTCATCCTGTGCCGCCATGTCGCAGAGCCACTCGCCGAACACCTGCGTGTACGTCGGGGCGCCGCTGGCCGAGGGCGCGATTCCTGCCTCCGGATCGAACCGGGCCACGCCGTGATAGGTGCAGGGGTCGCTTTCCGCCGGCGCATAGCCCTTGCCCTTGCGGGTGATGACGTGCAGGAGGCGTGGCCCCTTGAGGGCCTTGAGGTTCCTCAGCATCTGCACCATCGCCGGCAGGTCGTGGCCGTCGATGGGGCCGAAGTAGTTGAAACCCAGTTCCTCGAACAGGGTGCCGGGCACGATCATGCCCTTGACGTGCTCCTCGGTGCGTCGCGCCAGTTCCCACATCGGCGGCACGCCCTTGAGAAAGCGCTTGCTGCCCTCGCGCACGGTCGAATAGATCTTGCCGGAGAGCACGCGGGCCAGGTACTTGTTCATGGCGCCGACGTTCGGCGAGATCGACATCTCGTTGTCGTTGAGGATGACGATCAGGTTGGCGTCGAGGTCGCCGGCGTGATTGAGGGCCTCGAAGGCCATACCGGCCGTCATCGCGCCGTCACCGATCACGGCGATGCTTTCCCGCGTCTCTCCCTTCTGGCGCGCGCCCAGCGCCATGCCCAGTGCGGCGCTGATCGAGGTGCTGGAATGGCCGACCCCGAAGGTGTCGTACTCGCTCTCCTCGCGCTTGGGGAAGCCGGCCGGGCCGTCCTTCTGACGGATTGCGGCCATGGCCTCGCGGCGACCGGTGAGGATCTTGTGCGGATAGCTCTGATGGCCCACGTCCCAGACGAGGCGGTCGTCGGGTGTATTGAACACGTGATGCAGCGCGATCGTGAGCTCCACCGTTCCCAGGTTCGATGACAGGTGTCCGCCCGTGCGGGATACCGAGTCGAGCAGGAACGCGCGCAGCTCGTCCGCCACCCGCTTGAGGTCGCGGGTGGAGAGGGCACGCAGATCAGCCGGGGCGCTGATGGACTCGAGCAACGGGTAGTGTGGGGCGGTCATGCGATTCGAGAAGTTAAGCAAACGCTAATTATAGGCGCTTGGGCCTGCCAATGGCCACGCCGCGCCCCGGCTCAGTGCAGCCGGTTGACGATGAAGTCCGCCACCCAGCGCAGCAGGTCGGCGCCCGCGTCGAAGTCCTCGAGGCTCTCCAGTGCCTCGGCATGCAGGCTGCGGGCCTGGGCCTTGGAGGCTTCGAGGCCCAGGATTGACGGATAGGTGGGCTTGTTGAGGGCCTCGTCGGCGCCCTGCGTCTTGCCCAGCGTCTCCGTGTCGCTCTCCACGTCCAGGATGTCATCGCGGATCTGGAAGGCGAGCCCGATGCACTTGGCGTAGTGGTCGAGGCGTTCCAGGCGCTCCGGGTCCGCCTCCGGGGCGCTCAGGGCTCCCAGCATGACACTGGCGCGGATCAGGGCGCCCGTCTTGTGGATGTGCATGTCCTCGAGCTGGGCGATGTCGAGCTGCTGGCCGACCGACCCGAGGTCGATGGCCTGGCCACCCGCCATGCCCCGCGAGCCGGCGGCGGTGGCCAGGGTGTCGATCATCTGCAAGCGGCGCGCCGGCTCGTTCACCATCGCTGGATCGTGGGCGAGGATGTGGAAGGCCAGGGCCTGGATGGCGTCACCCGCGAGAATCGCCATGGCCTCGTCGAAGGCCTTGTGGCAGGTCGGCTTGCCCCGACGCAGGTCGTCGTCGTCCATGGCCGGCAGGTCGTCGTGGATCAGCGAGTAGACATGAATCAGTTCCACCGCGGCAGCGGCACCGTCGATGCGCTCGGGCGGAACCCCTAGGGCACGGCCTGCGGCATAGGCCAGCACCGGGCGGATGCGTTTGCCGCCGCCGAGCACCGAATACCGCATGGCCTTGTGCAACCGTCCGGGATGGGTGGCGGCGCTTGGCAGCCAGCGGTCTAGCACGCCCTCGATGCGGGCCTGCAGGTCGCGGATCTCCTGGGCGACGTCAGTCATCGTCCTTATCCTCGGGTTCGAACGGGACTTCCTCGCCCTGCTCGGTCAGCAGGCGCACCTTCTGCTCGGCATCGCGCAGGGCCTGCTGGCACTGGCGGGTCAGCTGGATGCCGCGCTCGAACTCCGCCAGCGAGGCCTCCAGGGGCAGCTCGCCCTCTTCGAGACGTTCGACCAGTTGCTCGAGTTCGGCCAGAGCCTTCTCGAAATCCAGCGGACTGTCGGTTTTCTTGCGGGCCACGTCTTTGCTCCAGAAAAGCGGCTAAAGTAATGGGAAGGCCCGGCGGGGTCAAACGCCGGTTACCTGTCGCAGGTCATGGCGGTGCATCCCGGCGGTTGACAATATTCCAACTATGATCTACTTTTACCCCACGTTTTAGAATCATTCTAAATCGTTGATCAACGTTCCATCCACAACAATGCTAACGGAGGAAGCCCATGTCTCTGAAAGGCAGCAAGACCGAAGAAAACCTGAAGGAAGCCTTTGCCGGCGAATCCCAGGCCAACCGTCGCTACCTGTACTTCGCAAGCAAGGCCGACGTCGAAGGTTACAACGACATCGCGGCCGTGTTCCGTTCCACCGCTGAAGGTGAAACCGGTCACGCCCACGGCCATCTGGAGTACCTGGAAGACTGCGGCGACCCGGCCACCGGTATGCCCTTCGGCGACACCGCGTCCAACCTGAAGACCGCGATTGCCGGCGAAACCCACGAGTACACCGACATGTACCCGGGTATGGCCAAGACCGCGCGTGACGAAGGCCACGACGAGATTGCCGACTGGTTCGAAACCCTGGCCAAGGCGGAGCGTTCCCACGCCAACCGCTTCCAGAAGGCCCTGGACGAAATGGCCTAATCGGGTCATCTCGCACGCCTGAAAAGCAGGGCCGGTGTATGCCGGCCCTGTCTCTAGAACAAATCCAACAGGAGCAGGTACATGTCCGCACCCACCGAAGGTAAGCGCGAAGGCAGTCTTGAAGCCCCGACCCGACACCCGCTGAACTGGCAGGACCCGGAGTTCTATAACGAGGAATCGTTGTTCCAGGAACTCGAACGTGTCTATGACATCTGCCACGGCTGTCGTCGCTGCATCAGCCTGTGTCACGCCTTCCCCACGCTGTTCGACCTGGTCGACGAGTCGCCGACCTTCGAGGTCGATGGCATCAAGAAGGACGATTACTGGAAGGTGGTCGATCAGTGCTACCTCTGCGACATGTGCTACATGAGCAAATGCCCCTACGTTCCGCCGCACGAGTGGAATGTCGACTTCCCGCACCTGATGCTGCGCGCCAAGGCGGTGAAGTTCAAAAAGGGCGAAACCCGGACGCGCGACAAGATTCTTTCCTCCACCGATACGGTCGGCAGTCTCGCCGGCATCCCGGTGGTGGCCGGCGTCGTGAATGCAGCCAACCAGGCCAAGCCCACCCGCAAGGTGCTGGAAAAGGTCCTGGGCGTGCATCCCGATGCCATTCTTCCCAAGTACCACAGCAAGTCCGGCCGCAAGCGCGTGGCCGGCCACAAGACCGACCCGGCCAAGGCCGAGCCGGTAGGCCGTACCCGCGGCAAGGTCGCGGTGTTTGCCACCTGCTACGGCAACCGGAACGAGCCGCACATCGTCGAGGACATGTTCAAGGTCTTCGAGCACAACAACATCCCCACCACGCTGGTGGAGAAGGAACAGTGCTGCGGTATGCCCAAGCTGGAACTGGGCGACCTCGAGGCCGTGGCGCGGGCCAAGGAAGCCAACATTCCTGTGCTCGCGAAGATGATCGACGCGGGCTGGGACATCGTCGGCCCGGTCCCGTCCTGCGTGCTGATGTTCAAGCAGGAACTGCCGTTGATGTTCCCCGACGACCCGGAGGTCGAAAAGGTCCGCCAGCACATCTTCGATCCCTTCGAGTACCTGATGCTGCGGGAAAAGGAAGGCAAGCTGAATACCGACTTCAAGAACTCGCTGGGCAAGATCGCCTATCACGCGGCCTGTCACCTGCGCGTGCAGAACATCGGTCTCAAGACCCGGGAGCTGCTTGAGATGGTGCCCGATACGAAGATCGATGCCATCGAGCGCTGCTCCGGTCACGACGGCACCTACGCGGTCAAGAGCGAGTTCCACGAGATATCCATGAAGATCTGCCGCCCGGTGGTTACCCGCGTGCAGAAGGCGGAAGCCGACCACTATTCCAGTGACTGCCCCATGGCGGGTCATCAGATCGAAAATGGCCTGAAGGATGAGCGCGAGCCCGAGCATCCGCTGACGCTCCTGCGCATCGCCTACGGCCTGGAATAACGAAAAGGAGAAGCTGTTATGGCTGGTTCTAGCGAAGGTTATCACGAGCCGCTCGAGGAGCTGTCGGACGAGACCCGCGATATGCATCGCGCGATTGTCTCGCTGATGGAGGAGCTCGAGGCGGTGGACTGGTATCAGCAGCGCGTCGATGCCTGCAAGGACGAGGAACTCAAGGCGATCCTGGCGCACAACCGCGACGAGGAAAAGGAACACGCTGCCATGGTGCTGGAATGGATTCGTCGCAAGGATAAGACCTTTGACAAGGAGCTGCGCGACTACCTGTTCACCGACAAGCCGATTGCTTCACTCGAACACGAACACAAGGGTTAATCGGAGGTTACTAAATGGCTAGCGCTAGTGCTAAGTTGACACGAGACGACCTCTACTCGCTGGAGAAATACGCTGAGGTTCGTCCCGAATTTCGCGCCATGGTCATGGCGCACAAGCGTGATCGCAAGCTCGAAGTGGGGCCGAATGTCACGCTGCATTTCGAGGACCGTCTGGTCATGCAGTACCAGGTCCAGGAAATGCTGCGCGCCGAGCGCATCTACGAGGCGGCAGGTATCCAGGAAGAACTGGATGCGTATAACCCGCTGATCCCGGATGGTCGCAACTGGAAGGCGACGATGATGATCGAGTTCGACGATCCGGCCGAACGCAAGGTGCAGTTGGCCAAGCTCATCGGTGTCGAGCGCAAGACCTATGTGCAGATCGGCGATCACGAGCGCGTGTACCCGATCGCCAACGAGGACCTCGAGCGCGAGACCGAGGAAAAGACGTCCTCGGTGCACTTCCTGCGTTTCGAACTCACCGACGCGATGGCGGCCGACCTGAAGGGCGGTGCCAAGCTGGTGGCGGGTATCGATCACGAACATTACCGCCACGTGGTCGATCCGGTCCCGGACAACATCCGCAACTCACTGATCGGCGATCTGGACTGAACCCAAGCGGGCCGCTGGCCCGCTTTTTTGTGTCTATACTTTCGAGTCCTGATTGGGATGCCTAACGAAGAACGAAGAATCAGTTCCCGTATCTTAAGGAGTCATGCGATGTATCAGATGGTTAAAGCCCTGACTTTGCTGACCGGTCTGCTGGTGCTGGCCGGTTGCGCGACGACCCACGAGACCCGCACCCAGGAAGTCACCTACCAAGCGAACGGCCAGGCACTGAAGGGCTACCTCGCCTTGCCTGCGACTGCCGAGAAGCGGCCGGCCGTGCTGGTGGTGCACGAGTGGTGGGGGCACAACGATTATGCCCGCAAGCGCGCCGATATGCTTGCGCAGATGGGCTACGTGGCCTTTGCCGTGGACATGTATGGCGATGGCAAGACCGCTGATCATCCCAAGGAAGCCGGTGCCTTTGCTGGCCAGATCGCGAACAACATCGCTGTCGGTGAAGCCCGTTTCAATGCCGCGCTCGACTATGTGAAGCAGCATCCGGCGGTGGAGTCCGAGCATGTCGCCGCGATTGGCTACTGTTTCGGTGGCGGGATCGTGCTTCAGATGGCGCGTGTGGGTACCGACCTCGACGGCGTGGTGAGCTATCACGGGTCGCTCAAGCCGATCACGCCCGCCAAGCCCGGTGTGGTCAAGGCAGAGGTGCTCGTCTTCAATGGCGGCGCGGACCCGATGGTGAAGCCGGAGGATGTGGCGGGCTTTGCCCAGGAAATGGAAAGCGCCGGCGTGGCCTTCGAACTGGTGAACTTCCCGGGTGTCAAGCACAGCTTTACAAACCCGGACGCCAATGCCTTTGCCGAGAAGTTTGGTCTGCCGCTGGCTTACGACGCGGAGGCCGATGCGGAATCCTGGGCGCAGACCCAGCGTTTCTTCACGGATATCTTCAGCCGCTGATGCGCTGACACGGCTCAGCAGGTACTTTGAGCCCCAGGGGCCCGGCCGGCAGGACGCTGGCCGGGCCTTTTCGTTTTCAGGCGTCGATGCGGCCGGCGAGCTGGGCCTCTATCTTGCGCAGGGTCTCCAGGGCTTCGGGCGCGTTGCCCTCGGGTCCCGGGGTATGGAAGTGGATGCCGACCCGGTAGTGCTGGGCATCGACCGGGTTGGTGAAGCGGACCCGGCCACCCAGCTGGACACGCAGCCCGTCCGGTGTCTCGAGGGTGAGCACGACGTCACTCATGGGATCGAAACCGGTGGCGGACAGCACGCCAGCCCCTTCCCGGGACAGGTCGAGCACCACGCATGCGTGGGACTTCTTGAGCTTGTTGAACAGGCCACCGGCCTCCTTCACGGTTGCCGTCAGGCTGCCCGCGGCAACCCGATCATGCGCGCGGCGATTGTCCACTGGCATCTCGGTCCTCAGGTGGTTGTGGCGGTGCTGCGAGGCGCCCGCTTCGTCATTTTGCCTGTCATTGTGCCCGTCCCGGACAGGCGAGGAAAGACGTCTACTCGATGCCGAGCAGGCCGAGGCTGAGGGCCGGCCAGTAGGTGATGATGAGGACGGCGCCGAGCAGAATCAGGAAGAACGGGATCGTCGCCCGGTAGAGCACCATCACCGGCTTGTTGAAGCGGTAGCTGGCGATAAACAGGTTCATGCCGACCGGGGGGGTGAAGTAACCGAGCTGCATGTTGGCCAGGAACACGATACCGAGGTGCACGGGATGGATGCCGTAGCCGATGGCGATCGGCAGGATGATGGGCACGATGATGACCAGCGCCGAGAAGATGTCGAGCATCATGCCCAGGGCGAGCAGGAAGATGTTCAACGCGATCAGGAAGGTCCACTTGTTGTCGATGTACTGGCGAACCGTCTCGAAGAGTTGTTGCGGGATACCGGCGTCGATCATGTAGTTGGTCGAGGCCAGCGAGACGCCCAGGATGATCAGGATGCCGCCGACCAGCACCATGGACTCGCGAATCAGGCCGGGCAGGCGAGACAGGCGGATCTCACGGTGGATCAGCACCTCGACCACGAACACGTAGATGGCCGTCACGGCGGCCGCCTCGGAGACCGCGAAGTAGCCGCTGTAGATGCCGCCCAGGACGACGAACGGCAGGGGGATCTCCCAGGCTGCATCGCGCAGGGCCTGCTTGACCGGAACGTGGTTCTTCTCCGCCTCGATCACCGCCTGTGGTCGCTGCATCATGCTCCAGATCGAGAGCAGGGCGAGCATGAGCAGGCCGGGGAGGATGCCGGCGATGAACAGGTCGTCGATGCTCACCGGCGTGTTGAGGCCGAGTTGCTGGGCGACGACGCCGTACAGGATCAGAGGCAGCGAGGGCGCAAACAGGAGGCCCAGGCTTCCGGAACTGGTGATCAGACCGAGATTGAAATGTTCGGCATAGCCCGCCTGTTTGAGCGCGGGGTAGAGCAGGGCACCGAGGGCCACGATGGTGACGCCGGAGGCCCCCGTGAACGCGGTGAACAGGGCACAGGTGGCGAGCGCCACGATCGCCAGTCCGCCCGGCAGCCAGCCGAGGAGGGCGTGACTCAGGTTGACGAGACGTTGCGGTGCACGGCTTTCGCCGAGCAGGAAGCCGGCGAAGGTGAACAGCGGAATGGCGACGAGCACGGGCATCTCCGCCAGCCGATAGATCTCGATGGCCATGACCATGAGGTCGATATCGGCGCTGCTGAAACCGGCCAGCGCCCCGCTGGCGATGACGATGAACAGGGGGGCGCCGAGCAGTGCAAGCAGCAAGAGGCCGAGGGCGAGCATCATGCCGTGTCGCCTTCAGGTGGTCGGCCCGCTCCGCCGCGCAGGGCATGGATCAGGAAGCGCAGGGCGATCAGGGCGAAGGAGAGCGGAATGATGCTCTCGGCCAGCCACAGCGGGACGTCACCAAAGGCCGGGATGTCGCTCTCGAGTTCCATGACCACGAAACGGCCGCTGTGCCAGGCAATGAGGCCGCAGATGGCGGCGGCGAACAGCCGGGTCAGCACATAGGTGATGCGCCGGGGAACCGGCGGCAGCAGGCGGGAGAGCACATCGACCGTGATGTGCCTGTCCTCGCGCGTGGCGGCCAGGGCACCGAGCAGTCCCAGCCACAGCACCATGATCTTCAGCAGCGGATCGATCCAGATGATGCCCGAGTCGAAGGCATTGCGCAGCAGGATCTGCAGCGCCGCGAGGACCACCATGCTGCCGAGCAGCAGGGCGAGCACGGTGTCTTCCAGGCGATGGATCCAGCGCGTGATGCGTTCGAGCACGGACATGGCGCCTGTCAGTTACCCGGGGCCTGCGCGCGATAGGTGGCCAGATGCCGCATGAGGGTCTCGTGCATGGCGCTCGAATACACCTCTTGTTCGCCCAGCCGGTCGATCGACTGGCGCGCAATCTCGCCCCAGCGCTCGAGTTCTTCGGCGGAAGGCGAGACGAATGCGATGCCCTGGGTGGCCAGTGCCTCCCGGGCCTTGCGGTTGTCCATGCGGGTGCGTGCATCCATCTCGGCGAAAACGTTTCCCATGACCTCGTGCACCACGGTCTGATCGGCTGCGCTCAGGCGGGAGAATGCGCGCTTGTCGATGACCATCATGCCCATGATGTACATGAGCGGGATGTCGGTGACGTTCTGCAGGCGCGTGTGCCACTGGAAGGCGATGGCCGCGGTGGGCGTAGAGCCGATGGTGTCGATCAACCCGGTCTGCAGGCCGGTGTAGACATCCGAGATGGGCAGGGTGACGGGGCTGATACCCACGGTCTCGTACACGGCAGCAGTGATCTCGTCGCCCTGGGGTAGCCAGACCTTCTGGTTGCCCACGTCCCCCACGCTGCGAATGGGCTTGTCCGACATCAGGTAGGCGAATCCGCCCTCGCTCAGGCCCACGACGACGAAGCCGTGTTCCTCGAGCCCCTGCTCGATCGCGGGGTCCATGCGCTCGCGAACGTAGTCGACTTCGTCGTAATCCCGGAACAGAAAGGGCAGGCTGTAGATCTGCGCGTCGCGGTAGACCTCGGCGATGCTGCCGCTGGTCAGGGCGCCGCCCTGAAGCTGGCCGATGCGAATCTTCTTCAGCACCGACTGGTCGCTGCCCATGATGCCGCCGGGGTAGAACTTCAGTTTCACGCGTCCTTCGGTACGGGTTTCGATCTCGTCGGCCCCGGCACGCATGGCATTCATCCAGGTGGTGCCGTCGGGGGCGATGGTGGCGATCTTGAGTGTCTGGGCCTGTACGGCGCCGCCCATTACGAGCAGCAACAGAGCGACGAGGAGCTTGAGAGTCTTCATGGGATGTCCGGATAGGCGGTTGGTCAGAAATAGTCGGGCGATTCGGCGAGCAGGTCGCGCGCGTCCTGCTGTGCTAGGGTGTTCATAAGGGTATAGCCGGGAACCACCGGATCGGCGGCCAGTACCTCCTCGAGCAGTCGGTCGTGCAGTTCCTGGTCGAACATGAGGCGGGCGTAGTACTTGGCAAAGAGCACCTTGCTCATCAGGTTCTTGCCGTCCGCGAGCTTGATGGCGCGCTCGAAGTGGGCGCGCCCGACGTCCGGCTTGCCTCCGAGTGCCGGTGGCAGCTGCGTGTTGAGCACGCCCAGGTAAAGGTGGGCGCTGCCACCGTCATGCCGTTCGTCCAGTTCCACAACGCGCTCGAGCAGTGCCTCGACCTTGGGCACATCGGCGATCGCGTTCCAGTCGTCGCTGTGTGTCTGGATCCAGCTCGCCCACGATGTGGCCAGGCTGTGCAGCACGGCGGTGTCGAGCTTGTTGGTGATATCGAGAGCAACCAGGAACTCGTCGAAGGGGAGCTGCGTGGCCCCGCAGAGCTCATCGCGCGCGCTGCACAGGGCGCGCTCCGCGTAGGTGCGTGCCCGTGTGGTCAGGCGTTGAGCGCGGGTGCTGTCGTCGACGAACACGTTGGCGTAGGCGCCGTAGAGATCGGCGCCGGCCAGCAGCATTTGCACGTTTTCCGGATCGCCCTCGATCAGGCTGTCGACCAGGAGCAGGTAGGCGGGCGCTCCGTCGCGCACGGTCTTCGGGTCGTCCTGGTTGAGGATGGCCAGGGACAGGTTGTCGGCCATGCGGTTGGTCGCGGTGGTGACGATGTTGGCGCAGCCGGTGACCGCCAGCAGGGTCAACGTGATCAGTAGGGTACGCATCATGGCGGATAGTCTATCGCAAACGGGATGTCCATTTTATGGCGGTGCCCACGGTGTGCCCCCGCGACGGCACCGCTTCAAATGCGCTCGATGACCTCGGCCAGACGGTTGGCCGTGATGATTTCCATGCCGGAAATGCCCTTCTTGGGGGCGTTGGCCTTGGGCACGATGGCGCGCTTGAAGCCGTGCTTGGCCGCCTCCTTGAGGCGCTCCTGTCCGTTCGGTACGGGGCGAATCTCGCCGGCCAGACCCACCTCGCCGAAGGTGACGAGGTCATGGGGCAGGGGGCGGTTCCTGAAGCTGGAGAGCGCGGAGAGCAGGACGGGCAGGTCCGCGGCCGTCTCGCTAACGCGCACGCCGCCGACCACGTTGACGAAGACGTCCTGGTCATACATCGCGATACCGCCGTGACGGTGAAGTACCGCCAGCAGCATGGCGAGGCGATTCTGCTCAAGGCCGACTGCTACACGCCTTGGGTTGTTCGTGTGGCTCTCGTCGACCAGGGCCTGGACTTCGACCATGAGGGGGCGGGTGCCCTCCCGGGTGACCATGATGACGCTGCCGGAGACCGGTTCCTCGTGGCGCGAGAGAAAGATCGCCGACGGGTTGCTGACGGGCTTCAGGCCCTTCTCGGTCATGGCGAACACGCCGAGTTCGTTGACCGCACCGAAGCGGTTCTTTACCGCGCGCATGACGCGGTAGCGACCGCCCGGGTCGCCTTCGAAGTACAGCACGGTGTCGACCATGTGCTCAAGCACGCGGGGCCCGGCCAGCGTGCCTTCCTTGGTGACGTGCCCGACGATGAACAGGGCTGTGTTCGTCTGCTTGGCATAGCGTACGAGCTGTGCAGCGGCCTCGCGTACCTGGGTCACTGAACCGGGTGCCGATTGCAGCAGCTCCGTGTAAATCGTCTGGATTGAGTCCACCACCATTACCTGTGGCTGTTCCTGGGTGGCCGCGGCGAGGATACGCTCCACGCTGGTCTCGGTGAACAGGCGCAGTCCTTCGGTCGGCAGGTCGAGGCGGCGCGCGCGCAGCGTGACCTGCTGCAGCGACTCCTCGCCTGTGACGTAGAGACTCTTCAGGTCCGTGACGCTGGCCATGGTCTGCAGCAACAGGGTGGACTTGCCGATACCCGGATCGCCACCAATCAGCACGACCGAGCCGTGGACCAGACCGCCGCCGAGAACGCGATCGAGTTCGTCCATGCCGGTGGTGCTGCGCGGATCCGCCTCCAGTGCCACGTCGTCGACCGAGCGCACCTGGCTCTCACCGGCGTAGCCGGCAAAGCGTGCACCCTTGCCCTGTGGTTCGCTGGCGACCAGCACCTCTTCCAGGGTATTCCACTCGCCGCAGTCGGCGCACTGCCCGCCCCACTTGCTGGCGATGGCGCCGCAGGCCCGGCACTGGAACTGTTGCTTGCTCTTCGCCATGTGTTCAGTCGTCGGCGCCTGTTCCGCCGTATTGCGGCAGGCGCTCGCGCAGACGCAGTGTCTTGATGGCCTTGTTCTTCACCTGCACCACCTCGATCGGGTATCCGTTGATCAGGAACGAGGTGCCGGGCTCGGGGATGGATTCCATGTGTTCGAGGACCAGGCCGTTGAGCGTGCGCGGCCCGTCAGTGGGCAGTTCCCAGCCAAGGGCGCGGTTGATGGCGCGGATATGGACCCCGCCGTCGACCAGGTAGCTGCCGTCGTCCTGTTCGTGCACGTCCTTGCTGTAGTCGCCCGGTGCGGTTGTGAATTCGCCGACGATCTCCTCGAGCAGGTCCTCGAGCGTCACCAGGCCCTTGATGTCGCCATACTCGTCCACGACCAGGCCGATCCGGCGCCGCTTCTTCTGGAAGTTCAGCAGCTGCTGGTTGAGCGGTGTGCTTTCGGGAATGAAGTAGGTCTCACGCAGGTTTCCTTCTAGGTGCTCGCGCGTGAGTTCTTCGCTCAGGATCAGGTCCATGACCTTGCGCAGGTGCAGGAAGCCCAGCACGTTGTCGATGCTGCCGCGGTACACGGGCAGGCGCGTGTAATTGCTCTGCCGGATCTGGTCGAGGATCTTGTCCCAGTCCTCCTCGAGGTCCAGTCCGACGATGTCCTTGCGCGGGATCATGATGTCTTCGACCGTGATCTTCTCCAGGTCGAGAATGCCGAGCAGCATGCGGCGGTGGCGTCCGGGAATGAGGCTGCCGGCCTCGGCGACCACGGTGCGCAGCTCCTCCCGGCTCAGGGCCTGGCCATCGCTTTCCTCGCTGCCCAGCCCAATGATGCGCAGGATGGAGTTGGCGAACAGGTTCACCAGCCATACCAGCGGGTAGGCCACCGCCAGTAGCGGTACGTAGACGAAGGCCGCCGGGAACGCGAGCTTCTCGGAGTGCAGCGCCCCGATGGTCTTGGGCGCCACCTCGGCGAAGATCAGCAGGGCCAGGGTGAGCAGCCCGGTGGCAATTGCGATGCCCACGTCGCCATACAGGCGAAAACCGATGAAGGTCGCGAGCTGTGTGATCAGGATGTTGACCAGGTTGTTGCCGAGCAGGATCAAGCCGATCAGGCGATCCGGTTGGCTCAGCAGACGCTGCGCGCGCATCGCGCCCGGATGGCCCTCGTCGGCGAGATGTCGCAGGCGATACCGGTTCAACGACATCAGCGCCGTTTCCGAACCCGAGAAGAAGCCTGAGAGCAAAAACAGGACAGCGAGCCCGCCGAACAGAAAACCTATGGGGATCTGGTCCAAGACGGAAAAAACCGAGCAGTGGGTGAGCGGAAATTAGACGGGCCGGGCACCCCGACTGTCAAGGCGAGCCGGGCTGGCTCAGGATCAGTTCGACGACGAGCTTGCTGCCGAAGTAGGCGAGCATGAGGAAGACGAAACCGCCCAGGGTCCATCGGATGGCCTTGCGACCGCGCCAGCCGAAACGCCAGCGGCCGAACAGCAGGATGGCGAACAGGGTCCAGGCCACGATCGACAGCACCGTCTTGTGTACCTGGTGTTGGGCGAAGATGTCTTCGAGGAAGATGAAGCCGGTGACGAGCGCCGCACTCAACAGGCCGAAGCCGGCGCCCAGTAGCTGGAACAGCAGGCTCTCCATGTGCTGAAGCGGCGGCAGCGCGCGCAGCAGCCCGCCGGGGTGATGGTTGTGCAGGTGGCGGTCCTGGAACCACAGCACGATGGCCTGGAAGGCGGCGAGCCCCAGCATGCTGTACGCGAGCAGCGAGATGAAGATGTGGATGTCCAGCCCGGATTGTGTGGGTCCGGGGATGAAGCTGACATCGGGGGCGAAACGTTCGAGCAGCAGCGCGATCACGGCCAGCGGGAGCAGCAACAGGCCGATATTCTCGACCGGGCGCGTCAGGCTGGCGACCAGCAGGATTGTGACCATCAGCCAGCTCACCGAAGACAGCGCATGGAAGAAGCCGAGATCGAGTCCCTCCGGGGTGAGCATGAGGCGATAGGTGATGAAGGCGTGCAGAAGCACGGCCGCCGTCCAGGCGATGAGTACCGATGGCCGGGGCAACGCCGTAGCGCCATGTGCGAGCGCGCGCACCCTCAGGCCGATGGCCCCGATGGTCACGAGATAGAGTGCGGCCGCAAACAGGCTTAAGGCAGTGATCATGCAGTCGGTGTTCGTATGAGTTCCTTCAAAGCGCGATGATTGCACATAAAGAGGGCACGGTGAACCACGCGGCCTACGTATCCGTCTATTTGTGACGGCTTTTTATAGTCACCTCTGGCAACATCGTGTAGCATCCGGGACTGTCAAAGGGATTCCTTAACGAATACAACATCATGCGGCTGAAGGTGCTGGGCTGCAGCGGCGGAATCGGGGATGGACTGAGGACGACCTCGCTGCTGATCGACGACGATATCCTCATCGACTGCGGGACCGGGGTAGGCGACCTCAGCCTCGACGAACAGGCACGTCTGCAGCACATCTTTATTACGCACACGCATCTCGATCATATCGCCGCGCTTCCGCTGTTGATCGACACCCTGTTTGACCGTCTGCAGGAGCGGCCGTTAGTCGTTCATGCGCTGCCCGAAAGCATCGAGATCCTCAGGCAGCACATTTTCAACTGGCAGATTTGGCCGGACTTCTTCGAGCTGCCGAACCGGGAGCACCCGGTGGTGCGCTTTGAGCCGATGGTGCCGGGCGAGCCGGTGAGCGTCGGTGCGCGCCGTCTGGAGATGGTGCCGGTGAACCACGCGGTACCCGCGGTGGCGTATTGCGTGCGTACCGACTCGCGCGTGCTCGCCTTCAGCGGCGACACCACCACCAACGACACGCTGTGGGACGCACTCAACGCCTACGAACGCCTGGATCTGCTGGTGGTGGAATGCGCCTTCGCCAACCACGACCGGGCGTTGTCGGACATGGCCAAGCACTACTGTCCCGAGACGCTCATTGCCGATCTCGCGAAGCTGCGCCATCAGCCGCGAACCTGTATCACTCACCTCAAACCCGGTGACGAGGACGAGATTTTCGGGGAGCTCGAGGCCGGGATGCCCGAGCGCGAGCTGCTGCGTCTGCGCAGCGGCGACGTTTTCCAGTTATAATCCCCGGCCCGATCTCCCGAGCGTCCGTCCCGCCTGGATGGGCCTTCACCGCGATTCCGGAACAGCATGTTTGAAAATCTCACAGACCGACTAGCCGGTACCGTCAAGCGCCTGCGCGGCCAGGCCCGTATCACCGAGGACAACATCAAGGACACCTTGCGCGAGGTGCGCATGGCCTTGCTGGAAGCCGACGTCGCGTTGCCGGTGGTCAAGGACATCATCGCCCGCGTGCGCGAGCGCGCCGTCGGCCAGGAGGTGCTCCAGAGCCTCTCGCCGGGCCAGGCCTTCGTCAAGATCGTGAATGACGAGCTGGTCAATGTCATGGGCGAGGCCAACGAGCAGCTGGATCTGGCGACCCAACCTCCTGCGGTGGTGCTGATGGCCGGCCTGCAGGGTGCCGGCAAGACCACCACCGTGGGCAAGCTCGCGCGTTTTCTCAAGGAGCGTGAGAACAAGTCGGTGATGGTGGTGTCCGCGGATGTCTATCGTCCGGCGGCGATCAAGCAGCTGGAGACGCTGGCCGGCGAGGTCGGTGTCGACTTCTACCCGAGTTCGGCCGACCAGGACCCGGTGGATATCGTGCAGGGTGCCATTGACGCCGCCCGCAAGCAGTTCAAGGACGTGTTGCTGGTCGATACCGCCGGCCGCCTGCATATCGATGCCGAGATGATGGGCGAGATCCAGCGCATCCACGCCGCCGTCAAGCCGATCGAGACGCTGTTCGTGGTCGATGCCATGACCGGCCAGGATGCGGCCAACACCGCCAAGGCCTTCAACGATGCGCTGCCGCTGACCGGCGTGGTGCTGACCAAGGCCGATGGTGACGCCCGCGGCGGCGCCGCGCTCTCCGTGCGCCACATCACGGGCAAGCCGATCAAGTTCATCGGTGTGGGCGAGCGCTCCAACGCACTCGAACCCTTCCACCCGGATCGTATCGCCTCGCGTATCCTCGGCATGGGCGACGTGCTCAGCCTCGTGGAGGAGGCCGAGCGCAAGATCGACAAGGACAAGGCCCAGAAGCTCGCCAAGAAGATCCAGAAGGGCAAGGGGTTCGACCTGGAGGACCTGCGCGACCAGCTCCAGCAGATGCTGGGCATGGGCGGTATCGGGATGCTGCTGGACAAGCTGCCGGGGGCGGGCAACGTACCGGACGCGGTCAAGCAGCAGGCCAGCGACCAGGAAGTGAAGCGCATGATCGCCATCATCAATTCGATGACGCGCCAGGAGCGCCGTTTCCCGGACATCATCAAGGGCTCGCGCAAGCGCCGTATCGCCAACGGCTCTGGCACCCAGGTGCAGGACGTCAACCGCCTGCTCAAGCAGTACACGCAGATGCGTAAGGCGATGAAAAAGTTCTCCAAGGGGGGCATGGGCAAGATGATGCGCATGATGAAGGGCAAGATGCCGCCGGGCATGCCGTTCTGACGCCGGCAGCGTCTCCCGGGGGTGGGCGGCCGGCCAAGTACTGGTTCCCCCTTCACTTTTTTTCAAAAAGCTGTACAATTCGCCGTCTATTTTCGCCGTGGTGTACGCAAGGCCGTGGCGGATGAACGGATTTTCCGAAAAATTGCTGTATTAACAAGGTCTTAGCTAAATGATCAGCATTCGACTCTCCCGTGGCGGTGCCAAAAAGCGCCCCTTCTACCACATCGTGGTGACCGATTCCCGCAAGCGTCGGGACAGCGGTTCCATCGAAACGCTGGGTTTCTACAATCCGGTGGCTCGCGGTCAGGAAGAGCGCCTGCGCCTCGAAGCTGAGCGCGTGGACTACTGGCTGGGCCAGGGCGCCAAGCCGAGCGACACCGTCGCCTCCCTGATCAAGGAAGCGAAGAAGGCCGCCGCCAACTAAGCGTTCGTTGGCATGTCGACGGGTAGCGTGGACTCGCGGCGGCTGCTCGTTGGACGCATCTCGGGCGTCTTCGGCGTCAAGGGATGGGTGAAGGTGTATTCGTACACCGAGCCGCGGGACAACATCGTGAACTACGCGCGCTGGTACCTAAAGCGGGGCGGGCAGTGGCAGCCGGTCGAACTTGAGGCCGGCCGCAAGCACGGCAAGGCCGTGGTGGTCAAGCTCGAGGGCGTGGACGATCGCGACGCGGCCCTGGCGCTGCGCGACGTGGATATTGCCATCGACCGCGCGGAGCTCGAGAGGCTGGGCCCCGAGGAATACTATTGGGCCGACCTGATCGGCCTGCGCGTGGTGACCCTGGAGGGCGTGGAGCTCGGCCGGGTCGGGCGCCTGATGGAAACCGGCGCCAACGACGTGCTGGTGGTGGAAGGTGACCGGGAGCGCCTGATCCCCTACATCCGCGATCAGGTGATCGAATCGATCGATCTGGAGACCGGCGAGATCAGGGTCGACTGGGACCCGGAATTCTAGGTCGCACCGTGCGTATCGACGTGGTGACGATCTTCCCGGAGCTGGTCGAGGCTGTCGGCCAGGTCGGGGTGACGGGGCGGGCCGTGGAACGCGGTCTGCTCAAGCTGGCGACCTGGGATCCGCGTGACTACACGCAGGATCGCCACCGCACCGTGGACGACCGCCCTTACGGCGGCGGCCCCGGAATGGTGATGAAGGTCGAGCCGCTGCGTGCCGCCATCCGCGACGCGCGCGGGGCCGGCGAGCGGCGGGGACGCGTGATCTACCTGAGTCCCCAGGGCCGAACGCTGGACCAGGACGCGGTGCGCGAGTTGGCCGAGGCCGAGCACCTGGTGCTCATCGCCGGGCGCTACGAGGGCATCGACGAGCGCATCGTCGAGGCAGAGATCGACGAGGAGTGGTCGATCGGGGACTACGTGCTGAGCGGCGGTGAGCTGCCGGCCATGGTGCTGATCGACGCGGTGGCCCGCCTGCTCCCCGGGGCGCTGGGCGATGCTGAGTCGGCACAACAGGATTCATTCATGGCGGGTCTGCTCGATCACCCGCACTACACGCGTCCCGAGGAGATCGACGGACGACGGGTCCCGGCGGTACTGCTGGGGGGCAATCATGCCGAAATCGAGCGTTGGCGGCGCAAGCAGGCGCTGGGTCGTACCTGGCTGCGCCGTCCGGAGTTGCTGGAGTCGCTGGACCTCAGTGACCGGGACCGGCAACTGCTGGACGAGTACATACACGAGCACGCTGACAGATCAGAGTGACAGAATCAGGAATCTTAGGGGTTTGGTGCCATGAGCAACATCATCGAGCAGCTGGAAAAGGAACAGATGACCAAGGAAGTCCCGGCCTTCGGTCCGGGCGACACCGTCGTGGTGCAGGTCAAGGTTAAGGAAGGCGACCGCGAGCGTATGCAGGCCTTCGAAGGCGTGGTCATCGCCAAGCGCAACCGCGGCCTGAACTCCTCGTTCACCGTGCGCAAGATCTCCAACGGTGAGGGCGTGGAACGCGTGTTCCAGACCTATAGCCCGATCGTCGGCGAGATCCAGGTCAAGCGCCGCGGTGCGGTTCGTCGCGCCAAGCTGTACTTCCTGCGCGAGCGCAGCGGCAAGTCCGCCCGCATCAAGGAAAAGATCTAAGTCCCCTTATCAGGGTCTTCGGATCGAGACGGGCGCATCGGTCTTCCGGTGCGCCCGTTTTGTTTTCCGGTCGGTGGTTTTGCAGCGAGCCACGCGGCTACAATGCGAGCCATGACTGACATCCACGTATGCTGCGCGGGTCCGCGGCCATGAAACGCCTGGCACTGCTCCTCCTGCTGCTTGTCCTGAGCAGCGTGGTCCATGCCCAGCGTGGCCCGCAGGAACTCCTCGACATGGCGCGCGCCGGTGCGCCCGGCCTGTCCCTCACCCTGATGGACCGGCTGCAGCCCGATTCCGAGCGCCAGCGCTTTGCCTGGTTGTCCTGGGAGCGGGCGCGCCTGGATATCCTGTTCGGCGCCGCGCGCTGGCAGGACCTGGTCGATCGCGTCAACGGCTATCCGGCCGATTTGCCCCCCGAATTCCTCGCCTGGGCCCATACTCGCCAGGCGGAGGCTTGGCTGCGGCTGGAGAATGGTGAGGCGGCACGCCAAATCCTGCGCAGCCTGCTGTGGCAGGTAGTGCCCCGACCGGAGGCCGACGCATTCCGCTACTGGCGGCGCCTGGTGATCGAGTCCTACCTCGTCGACGCCCGACTCGAGGACGCCCACACGGCGCTTCAGCGCTACACCCAGGACTATGGCGAGGCCGGCGGTGACGAGACCATCCTGCGGGGGCGCGTATTGCTGCGCGTGGGCGAGGCAGAGGCGGCTGCGCGCATCCTGGCCGACGACACCCGGGGCGAGGCACGGGCGCTGGCGATGCTGGCCGCACTGCGCGCACCGGAGCCCGACGCGGATACCCTGCGTCGGCAGGCGCAGGCAGCGGCCGGAGAGGCTGGGCTCAGCCAGGGCGATCGCGCCCGATTCTGGTTCGTGGCTGCCGAAGGCGCTGCCGCTCAGCAGGACGAGATCAAGCGCGCCTGGTACCTGGAGCGAGCCCTGTTGCATGATCGTTATCTCGGCGAGAGGGATGCCGTATTTGCCTACAGCGGTGACGCACTGTGGAGCAGCTACCTCGCCATCGGCCGGGCCGAGGGCAACGCCCGCCAGCTTCTCATCGGTGACGACGCCGCCTGGCTGGCCGCCGCGGCCGCGCTCGACAGCCAGTCCGTGATGCGCCGCCGCGCCTTTCTCGCCGTGGTCGCGTTGCACGGCACCACGCCGAAGGGGCAGGCCGAGGCGCACGCGGGCCTGATCAATACCTTCCTCGGTACCGAGGGCGCCGACGAAATCGTTGCGGGGCTGTACCTGAATACCCGTCACTTCGCGCCCGGCGAGGCCATGCCGGTAGCGGCTCGCCAGGTGCTGTCGGATTATGCACTGGCGCGCGGCGACGTGCGTCTGGCTTCGGCGCTCATGGAGGGGCTCAACCGCGCGCCCCCCGACGCCGACCCCTTCGACTGGCAGTTGCGCCGCGCACGCATTCACATCCTCGGCGGCCACGAGGAAGAGGGTATCGATACGCTGTACGGCGTTCTTGCACAGTTCCGGGAGCTCGACAAGGATCAGGCCGACCGCTTCATGCAGGTGTTGTTCGACCTGCAGACGGCCAAGCGCCATGCCGCGGTCATCACGCTGTTCACGGCACTGGCGCCGCGTATTACCGACCCCCAGCAGCGCCGCGAGGTGCTCTTCTGGCAGGCCGATTCCTACAAGGCGCAGGGTGATTACGAACGGGCGGCCTGGCTGTACCTGCAGTCCGCCACCCTGCTCGATCCGCATGCCTTTGACCCCTGGGCCCAGACGAGCCGGTTCTATGCCGCGGAGGCCCTGGCGGAGGCCGGTCTGACCGAGGACGCACGGCGGATCTACGAACAGCTGATGCAGGCTACCAGCAAACCCGAGCGCCAGCTCGTGCTGCGACAGAAGTTGCAGGCCCTGCGCCTGCAGGAGTAAGCGCCATGGCATCGTCGACGGAATCGCCATATGCCGCCGTGATCGATACGCCCGTGGGGCGGCTCGGGGTGCTTCTGGGGACAGAGTGTCTAGCCGCGATCGACTGGGTCACGGACTCCCTGCCGTTGCGCGCACCCGGGGCGGGATTGGCGCGCTGTGTCGTCGAGCAGCTGGGCGCCTATTTCGATGACCCCGTCCAGACTCACTTCGACCTGCCGCTGGTTCCGGCTGCCACGGCGTTCCAGGCCCGGGTGCGCGCCGCTCTCCAGGCCATACCGGCCGGCGAGGTGCGCTGCTACGGTGAGCTCGCCAAGGCGCTTGGAAGCAGTGCACGGGCCGTGGGTGGGGCCTGCCGGGCCAATCCCGTTCCGCTGGTCGTTCCCTGCCATCGCGTGGTCGCGGCCCACGGGCTGGGGGGGTTCGGGGGCGCCACGGCCGGGAAGCGGCTTTCCGTCAAGCAACGTCTGCTGGAAGGCGAGGGGGTGTCGTGCGCGTCCATTACCTGATGCACGTTCCGCACGAAGCGCTGGGTAACATGGAGCCCTGGTTCGTGCAGCAGGGCTTCCGGCTGACGCGCACCCGCCTGTACGCCGGGGACCCGCTCCCCGACCCCGGGGCCATCGACTGGCTGATCATCATGGGCGGGCCCATGGCGGTCTACGAAGAGGCGCGCTACGACTGGCTCGCGCCGGAAAAGCGCTTCATCGAACAGGTGCTTGGCCGCGACATCCCCGTGCTCGGCGTTTGCCTCGGCTCGCAGCTGCTGGCCGAGGTGCTGGGTGGGCGGGTCTACCGGCACGAGCGGCAGGAGATCGGCTGGTTTCCGGTAGAGTTGACGCAAGCGGGCGGGCGTTCGCCGCTTCTGGGTCATTTGCCCGAGACCGTGTTGCCGCTGCACTGGCACGGGGACACGTTCACGTTACCCGAGGGTGCCCGCCACCTCGCCAGCAGCCAGGCTTGCCCGCATCAGGCGTTTTCGGTGGCCGATCGCATCCTCGGCCTGCAGTTCCATCTCGAGGCCCTGCCCAGCGTGGCGCAGGCTTTCTGCGACGCGGACGCCGAGTTGCTGGTGCCCGACACCTGGGTTCAGACCCCCGACCAGATCATGGCCGATCCCCAGCGCTTCGCTGCGCTGACCGGATGGATGGAAGGCATCCTCGAGGCACTGGATCCGCGAAGGTGCTGAGCACAAAGGAATTTTGACTTGCCGGCGGCTGCTTTGCAGAATCCCCGTCCCGTAACTTCACAACCTACACTGATCCGCTCATGTCCGATTTCAACACCGCACTCGAAGCCTGGATGCGAGGTGACCGTCAGCAGGCGATCCAGCTCTGGCAGGCCCTGGCCGACGGCGGCGACGCACGCTCGCAATACAACCTCGGCGTGATTCTCGACAGCGGCGACGGCGTGGAGCGGGATCCCGCGTTGGCGGTCCAGTACTATCGCCAGGCCGCGGAACAGGGCTTTGCCGATGCCGCGTTCAACCTGGCCGTGATCCTGGATGCCGGTGACGGTGTGCCGGTCGATCAGGCCGAGGCGGCCCGCTGGTTCTGGGTGGCGGCCGAGAAGGGCAATCCGCAGGCGGCCTTCAAGCTCGGTCTGATGTACGACACCGGCGAGGGACTGCCGCCGGACGAAGAACAGGCCGCACGCTGGTACTACCGGGCCGCCGAGGCCGGACACGCCGAAGCGGCCAACAACCTGGCCCGGTGCTTCGCGCTGGGCACGGGCGTGGAGCGCAGCGACGTCGAGGCCTACAAGTGGTACAACATCGCGGCGGAGCTGGGACTGGTCAATGCGGTGCGCTATCGCGAGCGGGTGGCAAAGGAGTTGCAGCCGGAGGAGAGGTTGCGCGCCGGTGAATACTCACAGGCCTGGCTGAAACGGTTTCGGGAACGGCAGAAACAGCGGGACTGAGTCGCTAGACGACGGCGTCCAGCAGCGGGTCGGGCTCGGCCCGCAGGCTCGCGGAGCCGCCCATGCCCTCAATGCGGGCCGCCAGGGCGCCGCGCGACTCGAACCCTGGGTTGCCGACAGCGGCTTCCCGCGTATCGGCCTGGGCTTCCTCGGCCCGCTGGCGCGCGATCTCGACCCGTGCCTGGACGGCCATCTGGCGGGCCTGGCCCGCGACGCTGATGTCCTGGCTGGAGGGTTCGGCGGGCGCCAGGGCCGCGCGCTGTATGACTTGCGCCTTCTCCAGCGTGGCCTGTGGGTCGTTCGGCACCGGGGCCGTGTCAATGGAGACCTCGCCGCCGATTGCGTACATGCGCCCGTCCGGGCCGCGCTGGTAATCGAACTGTGCCCCGCCCCGCACGTGGCGGCCTCCCGCCGCGATATGCGCCCGTTCGTGGGCGCGGACTTCCTGATCGCGGGCGCGCAGGTACTGCAGTTCCTGGTTCTCGCGGGACTCGAGGCGGCGGGCGCTCGCGTTCTGTTCGGGGTCGTCGAGCGGGCGTGCGCTATCGACCGGGGCGGCCACGCCGCCGCCACCCACGCGCGTACCGACGAAGCGCTTGGCCGGCGTCGTCTGTAGCGCGGGTGGGAAGGTCGGTCCGTTGAGCATGGCGTGTTCCCGCCGCGGACGAGCTCGTCAGGCCTTGACGTCGAGCAGGCTGCCGATGGCGCGATTCTCGGCCTCCAGCACCTTGGCCGAGGCCTCGACCTGGCGGGCGTTCTGGCGGCTCTCCACCAGCGGCTCGGCGAGATCGCGCACGCCGCTGGCCGGCTCGCCGGCCGACGGTCGGTTCAGCCGATCCGCGCTGGCGATTTCCGCCGCATTTTCACGCAGCCCGTCCATGCCGCGCTGGATACCCAGCAGGGCATTGCCTGCAACCGGAGAAATCGTGGACACGCTGTCACCTCATCAAGAACACAGTAATGCACAAATTTTAGTCAATCTGGCGGTTTTTTGCACAGTCGAGCGCTTGGGGGGACCGGTTGCGCTCAGGACTCCAGCAGCTTGAAGACGCGTTCACGCGCACCCAGTTGCTCGTCGAGCCAGCCCCGTGCCTGCCGGGCCATGGCCTCCGCACGCTCCGGTTCGTCGAACAGCCCCATGGCCTGGGCAGCGAGTGAATCCACGTCCTCGCCGGCGGCCACCACGCCGGCGGCCACGGCGGCGCGCACCAGGGGGTCATTGCGCTGCGGCCCGACGAGCACCGGGTGACCGGCGAGAATCGGCGTGACCAGGTCGGGGGCGTGGCGGGGGTCCGCGGCCAGGGTGCCGCCGACAACGGTGACGTCGGGGCACCCGTACAGCGGCTGGCGTACCTCTGCATCCTCGACGAAGTAGACGCGGTTCTTGCGTGGCACGAAGGACGTGTACAGGCGTGAATGCCGAATCGTCGGCATGCTGTACTTGATCGCCTCGTGGTAGACCCGCTCGTGCTGGTCCGGGTCGGCCAGCGAAAAGAGCATGATGGCGGTCTTCTTGCGCAGGATCTCGAACAGCATCCCGTAGGCGCTCTTGACCTCGGGTTCGCCGGCCATGGCGACATAAAAGACGGGGTGCTGACGCTCGCGGTATTCCTTGAAGCGCTCGCACAGGGCGCCGTCGAACGTGATCTCTGGCAGCGCATCGAGTCCGAGCAGCGGATCCCCGAGCGGCTGGGCCCCCGGAATCGTCTGCGCCTGCTGTGCCCCGCTCGTGATCACCGCACGACAGCCGGTGTCGGCGGCCGCCGGACTGTCGGCATTGATCCACAGTTTGTCGGCGCCGGTCTCCCGTACCAGGTCGTAGCGCCCGTCGGCACCGCCGAGAACGAGCAGGCGCTGCGGTCGGAGTTTCTTCAGACGCTTGCGGTCGGCGCCGTGGGCCTGCGGCAGATCGACGCAGGTGAAACGGCCCCGGTATTCGCCCGGCCCGAGGTTGCCCACGCCGACCTGGCCCGTGCGCTCAGCCAGTGCGGCGATGAACGCGTCCGCACTTTCCAGGGTCTCGGTGTCCCCGAGCACGAGTGTCGCGCCGATCAGGTCGCGCGAGATGCGGCCGGCAGTCAGAAAGTCGGTCAATGCCATGCGTGTCGAGCCTCCTCGGTTAAGCCGCCGGATTATACCGGCCCCGGCGGGGTAGCCAAACCCAAGTCCCGGCGCGGGAATGGTATGATCTGCGCACCTGACGATTTCGCGGAGTGGACTGAATGAAACGCACCATCATCCTGCTGGCGCTCATCCTGATCATCGCGACGGCAATGTGGCTGAGCTACACGGACACCGCGCGCCAGGTCGAGGTGACCGATTTGCCCTGGCAGGTGGAGGTGTTGCCCGACGGGACCTCGCGGGTCTTCGGCATCAACCTGGGGCGGTCCAGTCTCAAGGAGGTGTCCCAGGCCTTCGAGGCGATCCCGGAGATCGCCGTGTTCCAGGAGGCCGACGGGCAGCTGCGGCTGGAGGCCTATTTCGGGCGCATCCGGCTGGGCGTGCTGGAAGCCAGGGTGGTGGCGCATGTCGCGGTAGACGCTGCGAGCCTGGCCGCAATGGTCGCGCGCGCCCCCAGTAGCGAGCCCATGCCGAGTGGCGCGCGCAAGCTGGGGCTTACCGAGGACGATATCGCCGCCGTGTATGGCGAGACGGTGGACGCGCTGACCTATATCCCCACAGCGGAATACGACGCCCAGATCGTCGAAACACGCTTCGGCGAGCCGGCGGCAATCCGGCAGATCAACGAGACCCAGCGCTACTGGCTGTATCCCGGGATCGGGCTGGCGTTGTTGCTCGGCGACGAGGAGCGCGAGGTGCTGGAATACGTGCCACCGCGCGATTTCGATGCCCTCGAGGCGCGCCTGCCCGCGGCGGTGGAGTAGGACCGGGCCGCATGGGACTCCGCTTCTGGGAGGAAAAGGGCCTGGCCGAGATGAGTCGCAGCGAATGGGAATCGCTGTGTGACGGCTGTGCCCGGTGCTGTCTGCACAAGCTGCAGGACAGCACCACCGACGATCCGCGCGTGTATTACACGGATGTTGCCTGCCGCCTGCTCGATCGGGAGAGCTGCCTCTGCCGGGATTACCAGCACCGCCTGGACAGGGTCGATGACTGCCTGGACCTCGCGCGCGAGACGTTCGAGGAGTTTCACTGGCTGCCCTCGACCTGTGCCTACCGGCGGCTGGCAGAGGGCCGCAATCTGCCCGACTGGCACCCCTTGATCACGGGCGACCTCCAATCTGTCCACGCGGCCGGGCAATCCGTGCGCGGCCGGGTCGTGTGCGAGACGGAGGTCTCAGACGAGGAACTGGAGGATCACATCGTCGTCTGGGCCGAATGATCACGGACGCCGACGCTCTCCTATGACGAACACTCTCTTCAAGACACTCGCCGAGCCGCCCGAGTCGGTCGCTATTATTGGCGCCGGTATGGCGGGGCTCACATGCGCCACCTCGCTCATGATGGATGTGCCGCAGGTGCGCGTGTTCGAGCGTGCGCTGCATGCCGGCGGCCGCATGGCCACCTACCGGGGGCGCGGCTACGAGTTCGATGCCGGTACCCAGTATTTCACGGCACACGACGACCTCTTTCGCGAAGCCCTCGAAGGCTGGCTGCTCGAGGGCGTGGTGCAGCCCTGGCAGGGTTGGGTGGTGGAGCTCGATCGCGGCAACTTCATGAGCCGTGACACCATGCCCCGCTACGTCGGCACACCGAACATGAGCGCGCTGGCGCGGCACCTCGCCGAGCTCTGCGACGTCAGCATCGGTACCGAGGTGGTGAAGCTCACCCCCGAGGGCGATGGCGTACGGCTCGTCGACCGTCTCGGCGAGGATCTCGGCCGTTACGACCTCGTGGTGCTGGCGCTGCCGCCGGCACCGGCCGCTCGGCTCGCGGCCATGCTCAGCCCGGCACTTGCCGAGCGCGCGCGGGGCGTGCAGATGACCAAGTGCTGGTCGGTGATGCTCGGGTTCGACGCGCCGCTGGGGTTGCCCTACGACGGGGCCTATGTGTTCAATTCCCAGCTCAACTGGGTGGCCCACAACAACAGCAAGCCCAAGCGCGCCGAGCGCGAGACCTGGGTGCTGCACGCCACGCCTGAGTGGACCGAACAGCACAGCGAGATGGAGGCGGAGGCCGTCATCCAGACCCTGGTCAAGGCCTTCGAGAATGCCACCGGCGGGCGCCTGCCGAAGCCGCGCATGCGAGCGGCGCGCCTGTGGGAGCAGGCCGCGCCCATCGACGGTCAGGAGACGCCCTTCCTGTTCGATGCCGAGGGGCGCCTGGGCATGTGCGGCGACTGGTGCGTGTCGCCTCGGCTGGAAGGCGCGTTCCGCAGCGGCTGGTCGCTGGCCAACTTCGTGCAGGACGCGCTCTAGACCATGGCCCATCGTGACGACCCGACCGCCGAAAACGAACTGCGCCTCGACAAGTGGTTGTGGGCGGCGCGTTTTTTCAAGACGCGATCGGTCGCGGCCGAGGCCATCGGCGGAGGCAAGGTGCACGTCAACGGCCAGCGCGTGAAGCCGGCGCGTGCGGTGCGCTTGGGTGACCGGCTGGAGATCCAGCGTGGAGAGGAGCGCTTCGAGGTGGTAGTGCAGATGATCAATGACAGGCGCCGGCCGGCCGTCGAGGCCCAGGCGCTCTACCAGGAAACGCCGGAGAGCATTGAGCGGCGCGAGCGCCTCGCCGAGGAGCGGCGCCTGCGCCAGGTGGCCCGCGCCGAATCGGGCGGGCGCCCGAGCAAGCGCGACCGGCGCCGCCTGCGTGACGTACTGGGGAAGGCCCGATAATGAGTGTTTCGAGGGGTGGCTGGGTAAGCCGTTTTCGACTGCAAGTGATTGAAAGAATTGGTACTATAGGCCGTTATTTCAATCCACGCCAAGACGGGTCCGTGTCCGATTCCAAGTCCATAGCGCCTAAAGAACCGCGCATCTATTCCCGTGCCGAACACGGCATCTCGCGGGCCAACATCAGCCAGAATGCGTTGAAAGTCCTCTACCGGCTGAAGGATGCCGGGTACCAGGCCTACCTGGTTGGCGGTGGTGTCCGCGACCTGCTGCTGGGCCGCGAGCCCAAGGATTTCGACATCGCGACCGACGCGCGCCCGGAAGAGATCAAGGAGCTGTTCCGCAACTGCCGCCTGATCGGTCGGCGCTTCCGGTTGGCGCACGTGCACTTCGGGCGCGAGATCATCGAGGTGGCCACCTTCCGTGCGCCCCACGAGGAGGACGAGGGCGAGACCGCGGCGGTCACGGCCGAGGACGGCCGGATCCTGCGCGACAACGTCTACGGTACGCTCGAGCAGGATGCCTGGCGCCGCGACTTCACGATCAACGCCCTGTACTACAACATTGCCGATTTTTCCGTGGTCGATTACGTCGGGGCGATGGACGACCTCAAGGCCGGTACGCTGCGTCTGATCGGCGATCCCGATACCCGCTATCGCGAGGACCCCGTGCGCATGCTGCGCGCCGTGCGCTTTGCCGCCAAGCTCGGCTTTCGCATCGAGCCCGAGGCCGAGGCCGGTATGCATGAGCTGTCCCAGCTGCTCGCGGATATCGCGCCGGCGCGCCTGTTCGACGAGGTGCTCAAGCTCTTCCATGGCGGCTGTGCCGTGCAGACCTTCGAGCTGCTGCGACACTACGGTCTGTTCGAGCACCTCTTCCCGCTCACCGAGGAGGCGCTGGCACACGAGGAACAGGGCTTCCCCGTCACCTTCGTGATGAACGCGCTGGCCAACACCGACGCGCGCATCAACGAGGACAAGCCCGTGACCCCGGCTTTCTTGTTCGCCGCGTTGCTCTGGGAGCCGCTGCGCCATGAGGCCGATGCCATCATGGCCGACGGTGTGCCCGAGATTCCGGCCATCCAGCAGGCATCCCACAACATCATGAGCCTGCAGCAGCGGGCCACCTCGATTCCCAAGCGTTTCGGGATACCGATGCGCGAGATCTGGTCGCTGCAGCCACGCTTCCGCTACAAGTCCGGCAAGCGCCCGTTGCGCCTGGTGTCGCACCCGCGTTTTCGCGCGGCCTACGATTTCCTCTGCCTGCGCAGCCGATCGGGGGAGCTGCCGGCCGACGACTGCGAGTGGTGGACGCGTTTCCAGGAGACCGATGCGGGTGGCCAGCAGAAGATGCTGACCGGCAGCGGTGGTGATGGAAACGGCAAGGGCAAGCGTCGTCGACGGCGTCGTCGTCGGCCTGCCGGGAAGGCGGATGCCGGTGAGTGAGGCCATGACCGGGACGGTCGCCTACATCGGGCTCGGCAGTAATCTCGATAACCCCGCGCAACAGGTGTCGCGCGCACTGCGCGAGTTGACGGCCCTTGAGGGGGTGCGCGTGACCGCGCAGTCGCGCCTCTACCACAACCCGCCGATGGGGCCCCAGGATCAGCCGGACTACATCAATGCCGTCGCGCAGGTGGTGACCGACCTGGCTCCCGAGGCGTTGCTCGATGGACTGCTGGCCATCGAGGAGGCGCATGGGCGTGTGCGCGGGGCGGTGCACTGGGGGCCACGTACCCTGGATCTGGACCTGCTCATCTACGGTGATGCCGAGATTTCCAGTGCGCGCCTGACCGTGCCACACCCCGGCCTGCCCGAGCGCGCCTTCGTACTGTATCCGCTGCGGGAGATTGCCCCGGACCTCGTCATCCTCCGTCTCGGGCCGCTCGCAGCGCTGTGCGCGCGCTGTCCGCGTGACGGCCTGCTGCCTCTGGACCCTGAAACGCTGAACGTCGAGGCGTGAGCGTCGAGGCATGAGTCAGGACTATCCCGCATACATCGTGATCGAGGGGCCTATCGGCGTCGGCAAGACCAGTCTCGCGCATCGGCTGGCCCAGGAGTTTGGCAGTGAGCTGCTGCTGGAGGGGCCGGAGGAGAATCCGTTTCTGGAACGCTTCTACCAGGACCCGCGGGCCGGTGCCTTGCCGACCCAGCTTTTTTTCCTCATGCAGCGCGTGCGGCAGATGCGTGAACTCAGTCAGGGCGACATGTTCTCGCCGGTGCGCGTGGCGGATTTCCTGATCGAAAAGGATTACCTCTTCGCCCAGCTTACGCTGGATGAGGACGAACTGGCGCTCTATGAGCAGGTCTACGCCCAGATGACCGTGGATGCGCCCACCCCGGACCTAGTGGTGTATCTGCAGGCGCCGGTCGACGTGCTGATGCGCCGCATCGCGGGCCGGGGCCGCCACTACGAGCAGACCATGGACAGCGCCTACCTGCAGCGCCTGTGTGATGCATACACCGAATTTTTCTACCACTATAATGACGCGCCGCTGCTGATCGTGAACGCGAGTGAGATCGACCTCGTCAATCGCGAGCCCGATTACCAGGCCCTGCTCGAACGCATACGGACCGTGCGCAGCGGGCGCCACTACTTCAACCCCATGCCGTTTGCCATGTAGGGTGCGAAGCCTGATCGATCCCCCAACTCACCATATCCGGAACCGACCATGAGCAGTCACAAGGACATTCGCCGCACCACCGTCACGCGGCTGCACACGATGAAGGCCGAGGGCGAGAAGATCGCCTGCCTTACGGCCTATGATGCGAGCTTCGCACGTGTGCTGGATGCGGCAGGTATGGACGTGATCCTGGTGGGCGACTCGCTTGGCATGGTGGTGCAGGGGCATGACACCACCGTGCCGGTCACGGTCGACGACGTCCTCTACCATACACGCAGCGTTGCCCGCGGCTGCACGCGCGCGCTGCTGATGGCCGACATGCCGTTCATGAGCTATCCGACATCCGAGGCCGCGTTGCACAACGCCGCCCGCTTTCTGCAGGAGGGCGGGGCGCAGATGGTGAAGCTCGAGGGCGGTGCGGCGCAGATCGAGACCGTGCGCCGGCTGAGCGAGAACGGGATACCCGTGTGCGCCCATCTGGGCCTCAAGCCCCAGTCGATCCACAAGCTCGGTGCCTATCGGGTGCAGGGGCGTGACGCGGCTGCCGCCGATGCGATGGTCAAGGAGGCCCAGGGCCTGGTGGAGGCCGGCGCCGACCTGCTGTTGCTCGAGTGCGTGCCAACCCGTCTTGCCAACCGCATCCGCGATGCGGTGCCCATCCCGGTGATCGGCATCGGCGCCGGCGCGGGCTGCGACGGCCAGATCCTGGTGCTGCACGACGTACTGGGACTGACCCCGGGGGCGCAGATGCCCCGCTTCGCCAAGGATTTCCTGGCCGGCAAGGACAGCATCCGTGGCGCCATCGAGGACTACGTGGCGCAGGTGAAGAACGGGCGCTTCCCGGCACCCGAACACGGGTTCTAGCATGCGGCGGGTGGAGACCATCGCCGCGTTGCGCGACGCGGTCGCGGCCTGGCGTGCCGCCGGCGAGCGTGTCGCCCTGGTGCCGACCATGGGCAACCTGCATCGCGGGCATCTCGCGCTGGTGGAGCGTGCGCAGGCGCTGGCCCAACGCGTGGTGGTCTCCGTGTTCGTCAATCCCCTGCAGTTCGATCGCGAGGATGACCTCAGCGCCTATCCGCGTACCCTCGAGCAGGATGCCGTGGCCCTGGAAACCGTCGACGCCGACCTGCTGTTTGCCCCGCCGGTCTCGGAGGTCTACCCGGAGGGAGGCAGCCTCACCCGCATCGAGGTGGAGGGGGTCACTTCCATGCTCGAGGGGGCATCGCGCCCCGGCCATTTTTCCGGCGTGGCCACGGTCGTCGCCAAGCTCTTCAACATGGTGTTGCCCGATGTGGCCGTATTCGGGGAGAAGGACTATCAGCAGCTGCTGGTCATCCGTCGACTCGTGCGCGATCTGAACGTCCCCGTGGAGATCGAGGGTGTGTCCACGGTGCGAGAACCCGACGGTCTGGCCATGAGTTCCCGCAACGGTTATCTCAACGCCGGGGAGCGGCGTGTCGCGCCGCGCCTGCAGGCGGTATTGTCGGCACTCGTGGCCGCCGTCGAGGCGGGGACGACGGACTACCGGGCCCTTGAAGCGCGTGCCGTCAGCGCGCTTGAAGCCGACGGTTTCCGTCCCGATTATGTCACCGTGAGGCGCGCGGCGGACCTGGAACGGCCGGGGGAGGATGACCGCGACCTTGTGGTGCTGGCTGCGGCATGGCTTGGGCGTGCGCGCCTGATCGACAATATCCCTTTCACCCGTCAGGGTTAACGTGTTTGCGACGCCGGCTGGTTTGATGCAAGGCGCTGAATCCCGCATAATTGGCGCTTTGCGGTTTACCGCTTGACGACGGCTCGTAATACCGAGGTTTGAACGGCATGCATCTGACTCTGCTCAAGGCCAAGCTGCACCAGGCGCGCGTGACTCACGCGGAGCTGGAGTACGAGGGTTCCTGTGCCATCGACGGTCACCTGCTCGACACGGCCGGCATCCACGAGTACGAGCAGATTCACATCTACAACATGAACAATGGCGAGCGTTTTACCACCTATGCCATTCGTGCCGAAAACGGCAGCGGTGTGATTTCGGTTAACGGCGCTGCCGCGCGGCTCGCCGCGCCGGGCGACCGCGTCATCATCTGTGCCTATGCGCAGCTGGAGAAGGCCGAACTCGCCGAGTTCAAGCCCAGCCTCGTCTATCTAAACGAGCGCAACGAGATCACGCGCACCAGCCACCAGATCCCGGTACAGGCCGCCTGAGTCTCCGCCCATTCCGGGGTGCCACCCGCCGGTTCAGTTCTCCGGCTGCATAGCCGCCTTGAAACAGTCTTCGCGCCACAGGCACCCCTGCTGATCGCAAAAGCCGTCCACGGCCGTGGCGAAGCAGTCGAAGTTGCCTTCCGCCGCCTGAATGCTTCGCACCAGCTTGATCTTGGTGAGCTTGCCGGCCTTGACGCCATGGTCCTTGGCAATGGTGCGGATCTGCTGCATGTTCATGATGCCTGCTCCTCTATGGAAAAGACGATTGCGGCTTTCATCGTTCTCTCGGTTCTCTCGTTTCTCTCAGCAAATTCTGTTCCCATCCCCGTTTGTGTCGCCGCCGGGCGCCAATCCCGCCTCTAAACGGTGCGTGGCCATGGGCGCCTGCTCCCGGCGGGTGCGCCATGGGGCACGCCCGGCCCCCAAGGTTCCGCGGCGCAGTGTGAACTGCATCACTCTTTCGCGGTTCGTCGTGTGAAGCCCTTCATATTCCGCAGGAATGATCATTGTCATGATTCGGGCTGGACTTAATATTGCAGTACAAAAATAACAACACCGTGACCACAGGATCTGAGAGGGGACAGGTCGATGACGAAAGTCATGATTGCTCTTGCCATGTTGATGTGCGGCGTGCTTACGCTGGGCATGAGCCAGCAGGCCGTTGCCGACGACGCCGTCGCGTTGTACGAGCGCGGTCTCGACCAGTTGCGTGGCGAGAATGGAATGCAGCGCGATCCGCAGGCAGCGGTGCGCTGCCTGACCGAACTGGCCGAGGAGGGCTGGGCCATTGCCCAGTACAAGCTCGGCGAGATCTATCATCAGGGTATTGGTGTCGCGGCGGATCGCGTGGAGGCCTTCAAATGGTACGCGCGCGCCGCCGAACAGCGTTATCTGCCGGCCGAGGAACGGCTGGTGGACCTCAGGGAAGAGATGGACTACTGGGAGCGACGTGACGCTGAGCGTGTCGTCGTTTCCAGCAAAAGGACCTGACGAGTCACCCGTTAAAGGGATTTAGTTTGCTTTGCATTGTCCGGCGTTAGCCACCTCTCTCGAGGTGGCTATTTTTTTGCCTGGAACATAATGATGTCCCGGCCGGTCAGCCGGTGTTGCGCATGCCCGCGGCGATGGCATTGATACTGCGCAGCAGCGGGTTCAGCCAGGCCGCATTCATGGTCGCATCCAGGTCGATCGAGCGCGTGCGCCGGATGAGGATGATCTGGATGTGGTTGAGCGGGTCGAGGTAGGGGTTGCGGCGCGACAGCGACAGCGCGAGCGGTTCGTTGTCCGCGAGCAGGTGATCCTCGTCCACCACCTCGAGCACGTTACGCACGGTGCGCTCGTACTCGTCGCGCACCTTGGCATAGATGGCCCTGGCGCGCGTCGGGTTGCCGCTGAGCTGGGCATATTCCTCGGCCGTTTCCATGTCGGCCTTGAACAGCGACATCTGCACGTTGCTCAGCAGGGCACGGAAATAGGGCCAGTCACGGTACATCGCGCGCAGGTGCTCGAAGTTCTCCGGGGCGTCTTCGCGCACGCGCTCCAGCGCCGAGCCGATGCCGTACCACGCCGGCAGCGTATGGCGTGACTGCGCCCAGCCGAATACCCAGGGGATGGCGCGGATCGAGGCCTTGGACCGGTCCGTCTTCTTGCGGTGCGACGGGCGCGAGCCAATGTTGAGCTGGCCGATCTCCAGCACGGGGGTGACCTCGTAGAAGTAGTCGAGGAAGCCCTCGGTATGGTCCGTGAGGTCGCGGTACGCATCCTCGCCGTACTGCGACATCTTTTCCATCATATCCACGGAGATCTCGGGCTGCGCGTCGGCCTTGCCGACCAGTCCGCGGCTGGCCTTGAGGAGCCCCGTCGCACCCATGGTGAGCTCATAGGCCGCGGTTTCCACGTTGCTGTACTTGTAGGACAGCACCTCGCCCTGCTCGGTGAACTTGATCTGGCCGTGTACGGTGCCGGCCGGCTGCGAGAGAATGGCCTCGTGGGTGGGGCCGCCCCCGCGACCGATGGTGCCGCCGCGACCGTGGAACAGCCGGCATTCGACGCCGTACTGCGAGGTGATGCGAATGATGTTCTGCTGGGCGTGGTACAGGTTCCACGAGGAGGCGATGATGCCGCCGTCCTTACACGAATCCGAATAGCCGAGCATGACCTCCTGCAGGTTGCCCGAGACACGTAGCAGCGCCGCGTAGGTCGGGTTCTTCAGCAGGTCAGTGAGGACCTGCTCGACGTGCTGCAAATCCTCGATGGTCTCGAACAGTGGCGAGATCATGATGTCGCAGAACCAGGCGTCGTCACGACGGCCGGCCAGGCCAGCCAGCCGGGCGAGCAGCATCACTTCCATGACGTGGCTGGCGGTGTGGGTCATGGAGATGACGTAGGTCCCGAAAGTCTCCGGCCCCGCTTCCTGGCGCATGCCCATCATGACATCGAACACGGCGAGGGTTTCGCGCGCCTGGTCGCTCAGCGTGTCGTGGTTAACGGCGCCAAGCGCATCATCGGCGATGAGTCGGCTCAGTAGCTCGAGTCGGGCGTCTTCGTCCAGCGCAGCGTAGTCCGTGTCGGGCGCGAGCTGGCCGAGGACCTCGATGACGGTAGCGGTGTGCACCGTCGATTCCTGGCGAATATCCAGGTTGAGCAGGTGGAAGCCGAAGCTTTCCACCAGGCGGATCAGGTCCTTGAGTTCACCGTTGGCGATATTGCCATCGCCGTGGCTGATCAGCGAATCACGCATCAGGCGCAGGTCGCCGAGGAAGTCCTCCACGCGGGCGTAGGCCACCGACGGCAACACCGCCCGCTCCCCATCCAGACGGCGACGGACGGTCTTGAGCGTCTCGAGCAGCCGATAGCCCATGAAGTAGAGCTTGCGGCGGTATGGTTCGGTGCGGAACCGGTCGGGCATGTCGCCGAACACCAGCTTGGCGATGCTTTCGTCTTCCGCGAGGCTGTTCATGAAGGCCTGCGAGGGCTGGCACAGCAGCATCGAATGGGTCAGCACGTGGCGCAGGGCGTCGATGCGCTTGAGGTATTCTTCGATGGCCTCCTGCATCTGCATGCGTACCGCCAGTTCCGTCACCTCGGGGGTGACGTTGGGATTGCCGTCCCGGTCGCCGCCGATCCAGGACCCGAAGCGGATGAAACTCGGCACTTCGATGACCGGTGAACCGTCCTCGCGCAGGCCGTAGGTGCGGCGAATCGCCTTTTCGAAAAAGCGATAGGTGCGCGGGATCGCGTCGAACAGGCTTTCGTGGAAATAGAACAGGCCGTACTTGATCTCGTCACGGACCTGCGGCTTCTTGGTGCGCACCTCGTTGGTCCGCCAGAGGATCTGGATCTGCGCCTGCAGCTCGTCGGTGACGTCCTGGCGTTCTTCCTTGGAAAGCTTCGGGTTGTCCAGCTTGTTGCCGGTCAGGAACACGCGACGCTGGGCTTCCATGATCGAACGGCGGCGGGCCTCGGTCGGGTGTGCCGTGAAGATGGGCATGTAGCGCAGCTTCTCGATCAGGGTCTGGACCTGGTCCGGGGCGATACCCTGCTCGTGGAAGTCGCGCAGGGTGCGGTCGAAGGAACCGCGCCACAGCGGGCCGCCGGCGTGCAGCTGGCGGCGGCGCCAGCGATGGGCCCAGGCCTCCTCGGCGATGTTGGCCAGCATGAAGTAGATGCTGAACGCGCGAATCACCTGTTCCAGCGTGTCGACGTCGAGTTCGTTGATGAACTTCATCAGGCGCTCGCGGCGTGCCGGGTCGTCTTTCTTTCGCAGCGCGATGTAGCCTTTTCGCAGCCGCTCGACCGCGTCATAGACCGCCTGACCGGCGTGGTCGCGCAGCACGTTGCCGAGCAGGGTGCCCAGCAGCTTCACGCGCGAGCGCAGATCCTTGTCCTGTGGACCGGTCGACTTGTTGGTTACAGCGTTCATAGACAAAAAAGACCCCCCGCGGCGCGCGGCCGGTGGTTCTCTGGTGTGGATGAAATTCGCCGACTGGCGACGGCGCGGGGACGCGCCCCGGGCAAAAACAGCCGCACATTATACCGTGCTCCCGGTGAGCGATAGCAAGCGGGCCCCGGATTTCGCGCGAGGCGGGGCGTTTGCGGGGTGTCAGGCGATGTCGCGGGTCAGGGACTTGTAGAGGTCCAGGTACTCACGTGCACTGCGTTGCCAGCTCAAGTCCTGCGCCATGCCCTGGCGCATGAGGCGCTCCCATGCCTTCGGTTCGGCATAGCGTTTCAGGGCGCGAACGAGGGCTTCGCGCAGGGCCACGGGATCTTCGTGGTCGAAGACGAAGCCTGTGGCCGTGCCGTCGGCCAGCGTGGTGTCGTTGGCGTCGATCACCGTGTCGGCCAGACCGCCGGTGCGGTGCACCACCGGTGGCGTGCCGTAACGCAGGCTGTACATCTGGTTGAGTCCGCAGGGCTCGAAGCGCGAGGGCATGACGAACATGTCGCTGCCGGCCTCGATGAGGTGCGCATGTCCCTCGCTGTAGCCGATGAAGGCGGCCACCTGCTTGGGAAAGGCGGTGGCCATGTCGCGCACGCGTCGTTCGAGCCCCGCATCGCCTGCACCAAGAATGACCAGTTGCAGGTCGTGCTGCGCCAAAAGGGGTAATACGGCCTCGAGCAGCAGGTCCACGCCCTTTTGCTCTACCAGTCGGCCGATGAAGGCCAGCAACGGGGTGCGATCGCGAACATCCAGGCCGAATGCCTCCTGCAAGGCATGCTTGTTGCTTTGTTTGAGTTGGAGGTTCTCGAGCGCATAGGGCGTATGGATGTACGGGTCCGTGTGCGGGTCCCACTCCTGGTAGTCGATGCCGTTGAGGATGCCGGTGAGCTGGTCGCGGCGATGAGTCAGCAGCCCTTCCAGGCCATAGCCATGGCGCGGGGTCTGGATTTCCTCGGCGTAGGTCGGGCTGACCGTGGTCAGGTGATCGGCGAACACGAGCCCGCCCTTGATGAAGGAGAGCTGACCGTGGAACTCGAGGCCCTCGGTATGCCACAGGCGCGAATTGAGACCCAGCTCGTGCAGCGTCTGCGGCGGAAACAGGCCCTGGTAGGACAGGTTGTGGATCGTGAAGACCGTACTCGGACGCTGCGACTCGTCCCGCAGCAGCGCCGGCACCAGTCCGGTCTGCCAGTCGTTGCAGTGCACGATCTCCGGCTGCCAGTCGAGGTCGGCGGCGTTCATCGCGATGCGGGCGACCACGTGCGCGAAGAGGGCGAAACGCAGGTGATTGTCCTGCCAGGCCTGTCCGTTGGACGCGCAGTACGGGTTGCCGGCACGCTCGAAGAGCAGCGGGGCATCGACCAGGTAGACTGGCAGTCGTGTCGACGGCAGCCGGCCCTGGAGAACGCGCACGGGCCCCGGAAACGGCGGAATCTCCAGCTCGGCCATGGTGCGCAGGCGGTTCATGCGTTGGCACGCGTCGGGATAGGCCGGCAGCACCAGGCGTATATCCTGTCGCATGCTCTTGAGTGCACGCGGCAGGCTGCCGCTGACGTCGCCCAGTCCTCCGGTCTTGATCAGGGGGAAGGCTTCACTGGTGGCGAACAGGATCTTCATGGCCGGTGTTTGCTGGGGACTCGACGAGGCTTCACTAAAGCGTTACACGCCTATGGCAGTTTTGAAAGCATGCAGTGCCGCCCGGAGCGGCCAGGGGCGCGCATCAAGGGTGTCGCTGCAGCAAGCCTTGTGCCGCAGCGATGCCCTGGCGCCGGTCTCGCGACGGGACGGCCGTCTGGACGGCCCGTTCGCGAAGGTGCTTTACTTTACGTAAATCCGAATCCTCAAGCGAGGACAAAAATGCAGCTGGCAATGATTGGTCTGGGGCGAATGGGCGGCAACATGGCACGGCGCCTGTCGCGTGCGGGCATCGAGATGGTTGGTGTCGATCGTGATCCCGGCGTGGCGAAGCTGCTCGAAAAGGAGGACGGCGTCGTTCCGGCGGCCTCCGTGGGCGAGGCCATCGGCAAGCTCCAGGCGCCGCGCATCGTGTGGCTGATGCTGCCCGCCGGCGAAATCACCGAGCAGACTCTGAAAGAGATCCTTCCGCTGCTCGAACCCGAGGACATCGTGATTGACGGCGGCAATGCCTACTACCGTGACAGCATTCGTCGCGGCCAGATGCTGGCCGAGCATGGGATTCACTACGCCGATGCCGGCACCTCGGGCGGCGTCTGGGGGCTCGACAACGGTTACTGCATGATGGTCGGTGCGGACGACGCGGTGTTCAAGGTGATCGAGCCCATCATCAAGGCCCTGGCCCCCGCCGAGGACCGCGGCTGGGCCCACGTCGGCCCGATCGGTTCCGGGCATTTCACCAAGATGGTCCACAACGGCATCGAGTACGGCATGATGGAGGCCATGGCCGAGGGGCTCGCCATCCTCAAGGCCAAGGAGGAGTTCGCCCTCGATCTGGCGCAGATCACCGAGATGTGGCGCCATGGTTCGGTGCTGCGCAGCTGGCTGCTGGATCTCACCGCCGAGGCCTTCATCCAGGATCAGGCGCTCAAGGATGTCGCCCCGGTGGTGGCCGACTCCGGTGAGGGGCGCTGGACCGTGGTCGAGTCAGTTGACCTCGGCGTTGCGGTACCGGCCATCGCCGCCTCGCTGTGGACCCGCTTTGACAGCCAGGACGCGGAGGGTTACGGCAATCGCGTGCTTGCGATCATGCGTCGTGCCTTCGGTGGCCATGCCATCACGAGGAGCGAGTAACGTATGGTGATCGATCCCTGCACCTTCGTCATTTTCGGGGCTACCGGCAATCTGTCGGGCAACAAGCTGCTGCCGGCCCTATATCACCTCGAAGAGGCTGGACGCCTGCCCGATGGCGTGCAGGTACTGGGTGTCGGGCGCCGCGAGTGGAGCGATGACGACTGGCGGCAGGAGGTGGAGTCCATCCTGGCCACGCGTGCCCGCAAGGGCGAACTGGATCCGCAGGTTTTCAGGCGCTTTCGCGACAGACTGTATTTTCAGCCCGGCGACCTGCGCCAGGACGCCGACTATGCGGGGCTCGCCAAGCGCCTGAACGAGGATGAGCGCCTGCCGGCCAACATCATCTTTTACATGGCCATCCCGCCGGCCGAGTACGCCCCGGTGAGTCGCTGTCTCGCGGCCCACGGGCTGAATGAACAGTCGCTCGGCTGGCGTCGGCTGGTCGTGGAAAAGCCTTTCGGCTACGACCTGCAAAGCGCCCAAGTGCTGGAGCAGAGTCTGCACCACGATTTCACCGAGCAGCAGATCTTTCGCATCGATCACTACCTCGGCAAGGGCACCATCCAGAACATTCTCGTGTTCCGCTTCGCCAACCTGATGCTTGAACCGTTGTGGAACCGCAACTACATCGACCACGTGCAGATCGTGCATGCGGAGGCACGCGGGATCGAGGGGCGCGCGGCGTATTACGAGGGTGCAGGGGCGCTGCGTGACATGATCCAGTCGCATCTGCTGCAGATGCTCACCCTGGTGGCGATGGAACCGCCCTCGTCGCTCGAGGGTGAGGCGTTGCGCGACGAGAAGGTGAAGGTGCTACGCTCCATCCGCCCGGTGCATGCCTCGAACGTGCACGACCATGCCTTTCGCGCCCAGTACGTCGGCGGCGAGGTCGAAGGCGAGCACGTACGGGCCTACCGCGAGGAGGACGACGTGGCGTCGGACAGCACCACCGAGACCTATGCCGCGCTCAAGCTCTACATCGATAACTGGCGCTGGCAGGGAGTGCCCTTTTACCTGCGCACCGGCAAGCGCATGGCGGCCGACAGCGCCATGATCAGCATCCGCTTCAAGTACCCGCCGCAGCAGCTGTTTCGCGAGACCGCGGTGGAGAAGATTCGACGGAACTGGCTGCTGCTCGGCATCCAGCCCGACGAGTGCATCCGCCTGGAAATGCAGGTCAAGCGCACGGGGCTCGAAATGAAGGCGCGGACCACGCAGCTCGATGCCAGTTACTGTGCCCACGACGACGTGAAGATCGACGCCTACGAGGCCCTGCTGCTCGACGTGATTCACGGTGAGCGTTCGCTGTTCCTCCGGTATGATGAAGTCGAGTGGGCCTGGCGGGTCGTGGACCCGATCCTGAAAGCCTGGAGTCACGAGCGCGAGTTCATTCACACCTATCCGGCGGGAAGCTGGGGGCCTGCCGAATCGGCGCGTCTGTTCGATCGTGAAGACCAGACCTGGCGTAACAGCGTCGATCCGGAATAGAGTGGGTAGAGGACATCATATGGTCCACAAGCAGCGGCAGCTGGCCGCTCGGGGTTAACGGTAACCAATGGCGATCATCCCGACGACGACACCCGCCTGGGTACATCTCGCGGCGCATTACGATGCGATGAAGAACCTCCATATGCGGGACTTCTTCCGCGAAGACCCGCAGCGTTTCGATCGCTACTCCGCGCAGTTCGAGGACATGCTCCTCGATTATTCCAAGAACCGCGTGGTCGACGAGACCATGCACTACCTGTTTGAGCTTGCGCGGGACCTCGAGCTCGAGTTGTGGCGTGACTGCATGTTCCGCGGCGACAGCATCAACAACACGGAGCAGCGGGCCGTTCTGCACACGGCGCTGCGCAACCGGTCCAACACCCCGGTGTACGTCGATGGCACGGACGTCATGCCGTTGATCAACGGTGTGCTGGCCCGCATGCGCGCCTTCAGCGACCGCGTGCGCCACGGTGAGTGGAAGGGGTTCTCGGGCAAGCCGATCACGGACATCGTCAATATCGGTATCGGCGGGTCCGATCTCGGTCCCCGCATGGTCTGCGAGGCGCTAAAGCCCTATGGACATGAACGCCTGCGGATGCACTTCGTGGCCAACGTGGACGGTACCGATATAATTGAGGCGCTGAAGACGGTCGATCCGGAGACCACGCTGTTCATCGTCGAGTCCAAGACCTTCACCACCCAGGAAACACTCACCAATGCGCACACCGCGCGTGACTGGCTGCTGCAACAGGTGGCGGGCGACGAGAGCGCGATCGCCAAGCATTTCGTCGCCGTTTCCACGAACCGGGAGGCGGTGAGTGCGTTTGGCATCGATCCGGACAACATGTTCGAGTTTTGGGACTGGGTGGGCGGTCGTTACTCACTGTGGTCGGCCATCGGCCTGCCGATCGTACTGTTCGTAGGCATGGACCATTTCGAGGAACTGTTGGCCGGCGCGCATGCCATGGACCGCCATTTCCAGGAGACCGAGCTCGAGGCCAACCTGCCGGTGATCATGGCGTTGCTCGGCGTCTGGTACAACAACTTCTTCGGCGCGCAGGCGCACGCCGTGCTGCCCTACGACCAGTATCTCTACCTGTTGCCGCGTTACCTGCAGCAGGCGGACATGGAGAGCAACGGCAAGTACATCGACCGCGACGGCCGCCGTGTCGGTTATACAACGGGGCCGATCATCTGGGGGCAGGCCGGCACCAACGGCCAGCACGCGTTCTACCAGCTGATTCACCAGGGTACCAAGCTGATCCCGGCGGACTTCCTGGCGCCCGCGGAGTCACACAACCCGGTCGGCGATCACCATCAGAAGCTGCTGTCCAATTTCTTTGCCCAGACCGAGGCGCTCATGAAGGGGCGCAGCCTCGCGCAGGCGCGCAAGGAGGTGAAGAAGCTGGGGCTGTCGCAGGAGGACATGGACATGCGCCTGCCGCACATGGTGTTTGAGGGGAATCGCCCGACCAACAGCATCCTGTTCCGCAAGCTCACGCCGCATACCCTCGGTTCGCTGGTCGCGCTCTACGAGCACAAGATCTTCACCCAGGGGGTGATCTGGCACGTGAACTCCTACGATCAGTGGGGTGTGGAGCTCGGCAAGACATTGGCCAAGAAGGTGCTCGCGGAGCTGGGCGACGACCAGCCGGTGGACAGTCACGACGTGTCGACCAACGGCCTCATCAACTACTTCAAGAAACTGCGCGCCGAAGACTAGGTCTCGACCCCGTGGCGCCCGAGGGCCCACTGCACGTGTTCGCGCACCAGGGCCGATGGATCGTCGCGGCGTGCCCGCAGTGCCGCGATCACGGCCTCGCTGTGCGGGGCGTTACCGAGTGCCACCGCGATGTTTCTCAACCAGCGCTCGTGGCCGATACGGCGGATCGCCGATCCGGCCATCCGTTCCAGAAACTCTTCCTCCGTCCAGGCGAAAAGCGCGCAGAGGTCCGGTGCATCGAGACCGTGGCGCGCGGCGAAATCCGCGACGTCGCTCTCGCCCGAGAAACGGTTCCAGGGGCAGACCAGTTGGCAGTCGTCGCAGCCATAGATGCGGTTGCCCATGAGCGGGCGGAATTCCTCGGGAATCGGTCCGTGCAGCTCGATGGTGTGGTAGGAGATGCAGCGCCGGGCATCCACCTGGTAGGGCGCGACGATCGCCCCCGTGGGGCAGGCATCGATGCACGCTGTGCAACTGCCGCAGTGCGGCTCGACGGCCTTATCAGCGGGCAGGGGCAGGTCCGTGTAGAGTTCGCCGAGGAAGTACCAGGACCCCGCATCGCGGCTCAGGAGGTTGCTGTGCTTGCCGATCCAGCCAAGCCCGGCCTTCTCGGCCAGGGCCTTTTCCAGTACGGGGGCACTGTCGACGAAGGCACGGTAGCCGAACTCGCCGACGGTCGACTCGATGCGCTCGGCGAGGCGCTGTAACCGATTGCGCATCACCTTGTGATAATCCCGGCCGAGCGCGTAGCGCGAGACGTAGGCGAGGTTGCCGTTTGCCAGTACGGTTTCCGCATCGCGGCTGCCGGGTGGAAAATAATCCATGCGTACCGAGATCACGCGCGTCGTGCCGGGCACGAGGTCGGCGGGCCGGCTGCGCCGGGTGCCGTGCCGCTGCATGTATTCCATCTCGCCGTGCCGGCCCTGCTCAAGCCAGTTCAGGAAATGCGTTTCGTGATCGCCGAGCGCTGTATCGGTGATGCCCGTCGCGGCGAAGCCGAGCTCGCGCGCCCAGCGCTTGATGTCTGTGGCGAGGCGGTGGTAATCGATTGTCTGGACGGACTTGTTCACCGATGATGGGGGCAAAATGCGACGCGTGGAATGGAAGTGTACCGTGGAAGCCCCGGGCGCTTCATGGTGTTAATCGCGGAAAGGTGTTAATCGCGGAAACCGACAAGACTGGTATGTTCAAAGAATCCACACCGCTCTATACGGCCGGACAGGTGCGTCATCTGGATCGCTGTGCCATCGAGACGCAGGGCATCCCCGGGTTCGACCTGATGAGTCGGGCGGGCGAGGCAGCATGGCGCCAGATCCTGGCGCGCTGGCCCGAAGCTGAACGTATGCTGGTACTGTGCGGGCCCGGTAACAACGGTGGTGACGGTTACGTGATCGCCGCGCTCGCGCGGGCCGGCGGTATCACGGTCGATCTCATCCAGCTGGGCGAGACCGGGCGTATCCATGGCGATGCGGCGACCGCCCGCGAGCAATTCCTGGAGGCGGGCGGCCGTGAATCGGTCTTTGCCGGCGAACTGCCAGCCGCTGATCTGGTGGTGGATGCCCTGCTGGGCACCGGACTTGAGCGGGCCGTGGAGGGTGAGTTCGCCCGGGCCATCGAGGCGGCCAATACCCTGCGGGCCCACCGAATTGCCGTGGATATCCCCTCGGGGCTCAACGCCGATACCGGGCGCATCATGGGTGTCGCGTTCGATGCGGAGCTTACCGTGACGTTCATTGGTCTGAAGCGGGGGCTGTACACCGGCCAGGCCGCGGACGTGTGCGGCGAAGTGGTGTTCGATGACCTGGGCGTGCCGGCCGATACCTATGCCGCGACGACGTGCGATGCGGTACTGCTGCCTCCGGATCTGGCGCGGGATACGCTGCCTGCGCGTCCACGTACCGCGCACAAGGGACATGCAGGCCGGCTGCTCATCGTCGGTGGAGACTATGGGCTGGGTGGGGCGCCGCGTATGGCCGGCGAGGCGGCACTGCGCACCGGTGCGGGCCTGGTGAGTCTGGCCACCCGTGCGGAACATGCCTATGCCCATACCGCCGTGCGCCCTGAGCTGATGTGTCACCCGGTGGACGACCGTCGTGCGCTGGCCGCACTGCTGGGGCCGGCCGAGGTCATCGCCGTAGGGCCCGGGCTGGGTCGCGAGGCCTGGGGCCGGGCCCTGCTGGCCGAGGTCCTGACGCGTGAGGTGCCCCAGGTGCTCGATGCCGATGCGCTGAATCTGCTGGCCCAGGACCCACGTCCGTTGCCGCGTGCTGTGCTCACGCCGCATCCGGGCGAGGCGGCGCGGCTTCTAGCCTGCACGGTCGATGACGTGGAGAGAGACCGCTTCCGTGCGGTGCGCGAGTTGCAGCGTCGCTTTGCCGGCGTGGTCGTTCTCAAGGGCAGCGGCACGCTGGTCGCGAGCCCCGGGGGCCGCGTGGCCGTTTGTCCCTTTGGCAATCCGGGGATGGCCAGCGGTGGTATGGGGGATGTGCTGACCGGGGTGATCGGAGCCCTCATGGCCCAAGGGCTCGAACCCGCGCAAGCGGCAGAGGTGGGGGTGTGCCTGCATGCACAGGCCGGGGATGCGGCAGCCGCCGAGGGCGAGCGGGGCCTCATCGCCACCGACCTGATGCCCTGGCTGCGGCGGGGGGTGAATCCGTGATCTGCGTTCGTCATCCTGACTCGGCCGGCGCCATGGAGGCGCTCGGCGGCGTACTCGCGCGTGTCGCCGAGGCCCCGCTCGTCGTCTACCTCGAAGGCAACCTCGGTGCCGGCAAGACCACGCTGGTGCGCGGCTGGCTGCGCGAGCTGGGCCATGCGGGCGCGGTGAAGAGTCCGACCTACACCCTGGTCGAACCCTACGAGCTGCCGGGTGGTAATCTCTATCATTTTGATTTATATCGTCTTTCCGATCCAGAGGAGCTCGAGTTCATGGGGATTCGCGAGTACCTCGCCGGCGATGCCGTGGCCCTGATCGAGTGGCCCGGGCAGGGGGCGGGGGTGTTGCCCGAGCCGGACCTGCACATCGCCATCGACTACCGCCCCACGGGGCGCGAGGTGCGCATCGAGGCCCGCAGCGAGCGAGGCCGGGCCCTGCTGGGACGGCTCGAATCCTAGAAAGAATTCGAGAAAAGTTCTCTATCTATCTAAATTCATTGATTTTTGGGCTTGCATTTGTGAATTAATTGCCTACACAATACCCACAGGCACCCGAAATCCGCCTGTGGGAGGCTCACAGTGAGTACGTCGACACACGATGAGAATCGCCGCCTGTTTCTGCGGCGTCTGATTGCGATGTCCGTCGGTGCGTCCGCGTCGATCGCGGCGCCTCGCCTGTTTGCCGGCGACAGCGTCACCGTCAAGAGCGTCCGTCTCTCCGCGTCTGGCAGCACCACGCGCGTGGTGTTCGACTTGAGCGACGCCAGCGAGCACAGCGTGTTCAGCCTGCACGAGCCCGAACGCGTGGTGCTCGATATCAAGAATGCCCTGGTGCGCGACGATCTCGACCTGTTTGCCCTGCCCACCTCGGTGGTGCGCCAGATTCGCCATGCGCAGCGCAACCTCACCGACCTGCGCGTGGTCCTCGACCTCAACTCCGCGGCCAAGCCGCGCAGCTTCCTGCTCAAGCCGGATCCGGCCACCGGTGCGGGGTACCGCCTGGTCGTCGACCTGGAGACGGGCGCCGGTGCCGAGAAGCCGGTTCTAACCGCCAACGGCAGCAACGGTGCCGAACTGCGTGACGTGGTGGTGGCGATCGATGCCGGCCACGGCGGGCGTGACCCGGGTGCGGTCGGCAAGCGCGGCACGCGCGAGAAGGATGTGGTGCTCGCGGTCGCGCGCAAGCTCGAGGCCGAGCTGAAAAAACAGAAGGGCATCAAGCCCGTGCTGATCCGCAACGGCGATGAGTACCTCGCGTTGCGTGAACGCATCCGCAAGGCCCGCCTGGCCAAGGCCGACCTGTTCGTGTCCATTCATGCCGACGCCTCCCCGGACAAGCGCGTGAGCGGTTCCTCCGTCTACGTGCTGTCACAGAACGGGGCGTCGAGCGAGGCGGCGCGTTGGCTGGCGGAGCGCGAGAACGCCGCCGACCTCGTCGGTGGCGTGAGCCTGGACGACAAGGACGAGCTGCTGGCATCCGTGCTGCTCGACCTGTCCCAGTCGGCCACCATCGAGGCCAGCATGGACCTGGCCGGCGACGTGCTCGCCGAGCTGGACAACGTGGGCCAGATCCGCCGCAACCGCATCGAGCAGGCCGGCTTCGCCGTGCTCAAGTCGCCGGACATCCCGTCCGTGCTGGTCGAGACCGCCTTCATCAGCAACCCGGACGAAGAGCGCAAGCTGCGCACTTCGGCGCATCAGCAGAAACTGGCCGAGGCCCTGCGCAACGGCATCACCCGCTACTTCCGCGACAATGCGCCGCCCGGGACGATCATCGCCCAGATGCGCGAGAACCGGTACGTGATCCGCAACGGTGACACGCTCTCGCACATCGCCGACCGGTTCCGCGTGAGCATCGGCGACCTGCGCTCGGCCAACGGCCTCCACAACGACCGTCTCCAGGTCGGTCAGGTGCTGATGATCCCCTCCAGCGACACCTGATTCGTCCCCGCGCTTTATGAGGCCTGCGTGAAGCTTTAAGCTTCACGCATGCCGATCCGACAACTCCCCCCGCAGCTCATCAACCAGATCGCCGCCGGCGAGGTGGTCGAGCGCCCGGCCTCCGTGGTCAAGGAACTGCTGGAAAACAGCCTGGATGCCGGTGCCTCGCGCATCGCCATCGATATCGAGCAGGGGGGGGTGAAGCGCATCCGCATCCGCGACGACGGGTCGGGCATCGGCCGCGACGAGTTGCATCTCGCGCTCAGCCGACACGCCACCAGCAAGATCCAGAATCTCGACGACCTTGAACGCGTGCGCAGCCTCGGCTTCCGCGGCGAGGCCCTGCCCAGTATTGCCTCGGTCTCGCGCCTGACGCTCACCTCCCGCACCGAGGACGAGGACAGCGGTTACCGCCTGTCCAGCGACGGCAACGAGGTCTTCGGCGAGCCGGAACCGGCCGCGCACCCCAAGGGCACCACCATCGAGGTGGCGGATCTCTTCTTCAACGTGCCGGCGCGGCGCAAGTTCCTGCGCAAGGAAAACACCGAGTACGGTCACCTCGAGCAGGTGGTCAAGCGTATCGCGCTCAGCCGTTTCGACATCGGCATCGAGCTCAGGCACAACGGGCGTACCGCCTACGCGCTGCGTCCGGCCGGAAGCCGCGAACAGCAGGAGCGCCGGGTGGGCGACGTCTGCGGGCCGGCCTTCATCGAAAACGCCGTGCACATCGACTATGCCTCGGGCGACCTGCGTATCTGGGGCTGGATGGGCCTGCCCACGTTCTCGCGCAGCCAGGCCGATCTGCAGTACTTCTACGTCAATGGTCGCATGGTGCGCGACAAGGTCATCACCCACGCGGTGCGCCAGGCCTACCAGGACGTGCTCTACCATGGGCGGCACCCGGCCTTCGTGCTGTTCTTCGAACTCGATCCGGCGCTGGTCGATGTCAACGCGCATCCGACCAAGCACGAGGTGCGTTTCCGCGAGCAGCGGCTGGTGCACGATTTCCTGTACCGGACGCTGCACCAGGCGCTGGCCGACGTGCGCCCGGGCGAGTCTGCAGAGCCCGCGCCGACCGAGATGCCCGGCGAACCCCGGCCGGCGTGGTCGGCATCGCCCGGTAACGCCGGGCCGGCCGCCTATGCCCCGCCGCGCCAGGGCGCCATGCCCATGGCCGCGATGGAGCAGGTTGCCGCCTACGGTGCCTTGCACCCGCAGGTTGCGGCGCCGCTGGCCGACGCCCAGCAGGCCGACGAGGAAATGCCGCCGATGGGCTACGCGCTGGCGCAACTGCACGGCATCTACATCCTCGCCCAGAACGCCCAGGGGCTCGTGCTGGTCGACATGCACGCCGCGCACGAGCGCATCACCTACGAACACCTGAAACAGGCCTGGGAGGGCCACCGGGTGACCTCGCAGCCGTTGCTGGTCCCGGTCACTGTCGCCGTCAGCCGTCGCGAGGCCGAGGTGGCCGAGGCACAGGCCGAGACCTTCCGCGCGCTCGGCTTCGAGGTCGGCCGCATGGGGCCCGAGTCGCTGGTGATCCGGGCGGTTCCGGCGCTCCTGCGGCACGCCGATGCCGAGGTCCTGGTGCGCGATGTGCTGTCGGATTTTGTCGAGCACGGGCAGAGCGAGCGGGTGAGACAGTCCATCAACGAGCTGCTGGGCACGATGGCCTGTCACGGGTCGGTGCGTGCCAACCGGCGGCTCACGGTTCCCGAGATGAATGCACTGCTGCGCGACATGGAGCGCACGGAGCGCAGCGGGCAGTGCAACCATGGCCGGCCCACCTGGGTGCAGCTCAGCATCGACCAGCTCGACAAGCTGTTCATGCGCGGGCAGTAGCGATGACCCAACCCGCCGGGCAGTCTGCGGCGCCGCCGTGCATCTTCCTGATGGGGCCCACCGCTTCGGGCAAGACCGATCTCGCCGTCGCCCTGGTCGAGGCCCTGCCACTGGAGATCATCAGTGTGGACTCGGCGCTGGTCTACCGGGGCATGGATATCGGCACCGCCAAGCCGGATGCCGCGACGCTGGCCCGCGCCCCCCATCGACTCATCGACTTCCTGGACCCTGGCGAGGCCTACTCCGCGGCACAGTTTCGGCAGGACGCCCTGCGCGAGATCGAGTCGGTGCTGGGGGCCGGCCGGGTGCCGCTGCTCGTCGGCGGCACCATGCTCTACTTCCGGGCCCTGCAGTACGGGCTGTCGGACCTCCCGTCGGCCGATCCCGAGGTCCGGGCCCGGCTCGATGCCTGGGCCGAGCGTGACGGCTGGCGCGCGCTGCACGACAGGCTTCGGGACGTCGACCCGGAGGCGGCCGCGCGCATCCACCCCAACGACCCGCAGCGGTTGCAACGGGCGCTGGAGGTCTACGAACTCACCGGCCGTCCCCTGAGTAGTTTTCACCAGGCGGGCCGGGCCGGGGATTTCCCCTACCGGCTGCTCAAGCTGGGGCTGGTGCCACGAGACCGGGGGTTGTTGCACGACAGGATCGCGGCTCGCTTCGAGCGAATGCTCCAGGCCGGCCTGGTCGACGAGGTTAAGGCGCTGCGCGCGCGGGGCGACCTCGACATCGGCCTGCCCTCGATGCGCTCGGTGGGGTACCGCCAGGTCTGGGAGTACCTGGACGGGAACTATGACTACGAAACCATGGTCCGTAAGGGCATCGCTGCTACGCGCCAGCTCGCCAAGCGCCAGCTCACCTGGCTGCGTTCCGAGCAGGCCGTCGAGTTGCTCCCCATCGAAACGCTCGATGCCAAGGCCGTGATTGCGCTTGTCACCGGTTTTCTCGGTCGGGACGGGAATTCCGGTGCATATGCTACAATGCCGAAATAAATCGGATTTCCCTTTAAATTGCAGTAAGCTACGCGCGTTGGCCAGCGAGCGCCCCCAATAACGATTACGATTCCAAAAGACAGGAGCCACAGGCAATGTCAAAAGGGCAGACCTTACAAGAACCCTTCCTGAACACGCTGCGCAAGGAGCGCATTCCGGTGTCGATCTACCTGGTCAACGGCATCAAGCTGCAGGGCCAGATCGAGTCCTTCGATCAGTTCGTGGTCCTGTTGCGCAACAGCGTGAGCCAGATGGTGTACAAGCACGCCATTTCCACCATCGTGCCTGCGCGCCCGGTCAAGCTGTCTACGGGTGACGATGCGGCCAAGGAATAAGCGGCCTGTAACACCCGCCCCGAGTTTCCGCCTTGTTTGAACGTCCGCAAACCGGTGAGCGGGCGGTACTGGTCCACATCGAGTTCGATGCCGAGCGGGACCGGGAAGACCTCCACGAATTCGTCGAGCTCGTGCGCTCGGCCGGCGCGGAAGACGTTGGCCTGGTCACGGGATCGCGTCACGCGCCGGATCCGCGCTACTTCGTCGGTTCCGGCAAGGCCGAGGAGGTGCGCGACGCGGTAATCACAAGCGAGGCCGAGGTCGTCATCTTCGATCATGCCCTGAGCCCGAGCCAGGAGCGCAACCTCGAACGCCTGCTGAAGTGCCGCGTGCTGGACCGCACCGGCCTCATCCTCGATATCTTCGCCCAGCGCGCCCGCTCCCACGAGGGCAAGCTCCAGGTCGAACTCGCCCAGCTCAAGCACATGTCCACGCGCCTCGTGCGCGGCTGGACCCACCTGGAGCGCCAGAAGGGCGGTATCGGCCTGCGCGGCCCGGGGGAAACCCAGCTCGAGACCGACCGCCGCCTGCTCGCCGAGCGAATCAAGCAGATCAACCGCCGCCTCGAGAAGGTCCGCAAGCAGCGCAACCAGGGGCGCCAGGCACGCAAGAAGGCGGAACTTCCCAGCGTTTCGCTCGTCGGTTATACGAATGCCGGCAAGTCGACGCTGTTCAACCGACTCACCGGTGCCGGGGTGTATTCGGCCGACCAGCTGTTCGCCACGCTCGATCCGACGCTGCGCCGCGTCGAACTGGCCGACGGGCAGGGCATGATCCTCGCCGACACGGTGGGCTTCATCCGGCACCTGCCGCACGACCTGGTTGCCGCCTTTCACGCCACGCTGCAGGAGGCCGCTGAGGCTGACGTGTTGCTGCACGTGGTCGATGCCGCGGACGACGAACGCGACGAGTACACGGCCCAGGTCAATGCAGTACTGGAGGAGATCGGCGCCGACGAGGTGCCGCAGATCATGGTGCTGAATAAGATCGACCTGCTCGAGCACGCCGTTCCGCGTGTGGACGAGCCACGCGGTGACGAACCGCCGCGGGTCTGGTTGTCGGCACAGACCGGCGAGGGTGTGGAGGCGCTGCTTGAATACCTCGGCCACTACCTTGCCAAGGACATGGTGCACGGCTGGATCGAGCTCGAGCCGGCCCAGGGCAAGGCGCGAGCCATATTGTTCGAGGAAGGTGCCGTCCAGCAGGAACAGATCGACGAGCACGGCAACTGGCGGCTTGAAATCCGGCTGCCGCGCCGGCGTTACGAGTCATTGCAGCGCCATCATGGCCTGCCGGAGACCTTCGTTCGGGCCTGATTGGGCCGTTTGTCTTGCGGGGGGAGGGGGCGCCCCCTAGAATGAGCCCTCTGATTTTGCTTATAAAATCCACACTTATTAACGGAGCATTCGCATGCCCTGGAACGAACCGGGTGGGAACAACAAGGATCCTTGGAGCGGCAAGCGCGGCGACCAGGGTCCACCGGATCTGGATGAGTTGCTCAGAAAGCTGACGGGCGGCCTCGGCCGCGTCTTCGGCGGTGGCCGAAGTGGCGGCAGTTCCGGGGGGTCGGCCGCTGGTATCGGCCTGATCATCGGGTTGCTGGTCGTCATCTGGCTGGCCTCGGGGGTTTACGTGGTCTCCGAAGGCGAGCGCGGCGTGGTGCAGCGTTTCGGCGCCTACCAGGAGCTGACCCAGCCGGGCCTGCGCTGGCACCTGCCGTACCCGATAGAGACCACCGAAATCGTCGATATCCAGAACGTGCGCAACGCCACCCACGCGGGCAACATGCTCACGCAGGACGAGAACATCGTAGACATCGAGATCATGGTGCAGTACCGCGTGAAGGACCCGGTCGCCTACCTGTTCAATGTCGAGGCGCCGGATGCCCCGGAGGCCTTCCAGAACCAGGGCACGCTGTCGCAGGTCATGCAAAGCGCGCTGCGCGAGGTCGTGGGCAAGAACGACATGGACTTCGTGATTCTCGAAGGTCGTGAGGCCATTGCCGCCGGCACCCAGACCCTGATGCAGGAGACGCTGGACCAGTACGATGCCGGGCTGGACGTGGTCAAGGTCAACCTGCAGAGCGCCCAGGCGCCGCAGGCCGTGCAGGGCGCGTTCGCCGACGCGGTGCGCGCCCGTGAGGACGAGGCCCGTTTCCGCAACGAGGCCGAGGCCTATGCCAACACTGTGATCCCCGAGGCCCGCGGCCGGGCCGCGCGCATGGTCGAGGAGGCCAATGCCTACCGCGAGCAGGTAGTCGCCAAGGCCGAGGGTGAGGCCGCGCGTTTCGAGAACCTGCTGGCCGAGTATGCCAAGGCGCCGGGTGTCACCCGAGAACGTCTGTACCTCGATGCCATGCAGGACGTGCTATCGGCGAGCAGCAAGGTCCTGATCGACGTGAAGGGTGGTAACAGCCTGATGTACCTCCCGCTCGACAAGATCATGGAGGGCCGTACGGCTCAGACTTCCGGCGGCAGCGCCACGTCCACGACCACCATGCCGGGCAGCGGGTCCTCGACCGGTACCCAGACCGATAACTCCCGCAGCAGCCTGCGCACCCGGGAGGTACGTTGATCATGAAAGTCAAAATTGTTATTGGACTGCTCGTCGCCGCCATCATCCTGCTGATGATGTCCGTGTATACCGTCGATGAGCGTGAGAAGGCCATCGTGTTCCGCTTCGGGAAGATCGAACAGGCAGATGTCGGGCCGGGCCTGCACTTCAAGATGCCCATCGCCAACACCGTGATGAAGTTCGACACCCGCATCCTGACCCTGGACGCGCAGCCGGCACCAGTGCTCACCGAAGAGAAGAAAAACATGACCGTGGACTTCTTCGTCAAGTGGCGCATTGTCGACGTCTCGCAGTTCTTCGTCGCCACCCGCGGCGACGAGGTGCGCGCGCGCAGCCGCCTGGCCTCGATCATGCGCGAGGTGATATACAACGAGTTCGGTAAGCGCACCATCCAGGAGGCGGTTTCCGGCGAACGCAGCGAGATCATGGAGATCGCGCGCCTGAAGGCCAACGAGGTGGCGAGCGAGTTCGGTATCGAGACCGTCGATGTGCGCATCATCCGCATCGACCTGCAGGCCGAAGTCAGTGAGTCCGTCTACCGCCGCATGCGTGCCGAACGTGCGCGAGTGGCACAGGACTTCCGAGCCCGCGGTCAGGAAGCGGCCGAGCGTATCCGCGCCGAGGCCGATCGCGAGTCCACCGTTATCGAGGCCGAGGCCTATCGTGACGCCGAAAAGCTGCGCGGCGAGGGTGACGCCCGCGCCGCCGAGATCTACGCCCGCGCCTACAATCGCGATCCGGAGTTCTATTCCTTCTACCGGAGCCTGACGGCCTATCGGGAGAGCTTCCGAAGCCCGGACGACGTATTGGTACTGGAGCCGGATTCGGAGTTCTTCCAGTATTTTGGGAATGCTCAGCGTTAAGCTCGCTGCCTGATGTGGCAGGACATCCTGGCCGCGCTGGCGTTGGTGCTCGTGATCGAGGGGCTTACACCGTTCCTAAATCCGGGCGCCTCGCGGCGCATGATGCTGATGGTGTCGCAACTGCCTGACCGTACGCTGCGCATCGCGGGTCTCTCCGCGATGGCAGCGGGTGCGGTTCTGCTCTACCTCGTGCGCCACGCCTGATTCGCCCTACCTCAGGGCAGGTCTTTGAGGCATAATGGCGCGTCCGTGTCGCTGACCTGATTTTTCCTGGATTCATGACCAATCTCGACCGCTGGCTCCTGCCCGAGGGTATCGACGAAGCGTTGCCCGACGAGGCGGAGCGTCTTGAGACCTACCGTCGCCGTTTGATCGACCTCTACCACGCGTGGGGGTACGAACTGGTGATGCCGCCTTTCATCGAATACCTCGAATCCCTGCTCACGGGTACGGGGCACGATCTCGATCTGAAGACCTTCAAGCTGACCGACCAGCTCACCGGGCGCATGATGGGTGTGCGCGCCGACATGACCCCACAGGTCGCGCGCATCGATGCGCATCGTCTGGGGCGAGAGACACCCACGCGCCTGTGTTACCTGGGTACGGTACTGAACACGCGTTCCGACGGTTTCGGTGGTACGCGCAGTCCGCTGCAGGTCGGCGCCGAGCTCTACGGACATTCCGGTCTGGACAGTGATGTCGAGATCATCGCGCTGATGCTGGAGACCCTGGGTGCCACCGGCGTGAGGGACGTGTACATGGACCTCGGGCACGTGGGCATCTTCCGCGGGCTGGTCCATGACGCCGGTCTGTCGGGCGAGCAGGAAGCGGTTTTCTTCGACATGCTGCAGCGCAAGTCGATCCCGGAGATCAACGAGTTCCTCGCAGGGGTCAGCATCAATGCCGAAAAGAGCGAGCGTCTGCGTCGCCTGGCCGAGCTCAACGGCGATGTCGGCGTCATCGACGCCGCACGCAAGCTGTTCGCCGGCGCGTCGCGCAACGTGGTGTCGGCGCTCGACTACCTCGCCGAGGTGGTGAATGCCGTCCAGGCACGCTACCCGGACGTGGCCCTGCATGTCGATCTCGCCGAACTGCGCGGATACCACTACCACACGGGCGTGGTGTTCACGGCCTATGTGCCGGGCCAGGGCCAGGAAGTGGCGCGCGGCGGACGGTACGACGAGATCGGCAAGGTTTTCGGGCGTGCGCGTCCGGCCACCGGCTTCAGTGCCGACCTGAAAACCCTCGAGCGCCTGAGCAGCGACTCGACGAATCCGAATGCTTCGCGTATCTTCGCGCCGGCCAACGCCGATGCCGCCAAGGTCGCCGAGCTGCGGGCGCAGGGCGAGCGCGTGGTGCAGGAATTGGCCGGGCAGGCGGGTGATGCCCGCGGCATGGGCTGTGATCGCGAACTGATTGAAACCAACGGTCAGTGGACCGTAGTGGACATTAAATAATGGGCAAGAGCGTCGTCATTCTGGGCACCCAGTGGGGTGATGAAGGCAAGGGCAAGATCGTCGACCTGCTGACCGACCGTGCGTCGGCTGTGGTGCGTTTCCAGGGCGGGCACAACGCGGGTCACACGCTGGTGATCGGTGGCGAGAAAACCGTTCTGCACCTGATTCCGTCGGGCATCCTGCGCGAGAACGTGGAGTGCATGATCGGCAACGGCGTGGTGCTCTCACCCGACGCGCTGATGGAAGAGATGAAGATGCTGGAGGAGCGCGACGTGCCTGTGCGCGAGCGCCTGCGCATCTCGGAGGCCTGCCAGCTCATTCTGCCGGTGCACGTGGCGCTGGACGTGGCGCGCGAACAGGCGCGCGGCGCGGCGGCCATCGGCACCACCGGCCGCGGCATCGGCCCGGCCTACGAGGACAAGGTCGCCCGCCGCGGCCTGCGCCTCGGTGACCTGTTTCACCGCGAGCGTTTCGCCTCCAAGCTCGGCGAGGTGCTGGACTACCACAACTTCGTGCTGAAGAATTTCTTCAAGACGGACGCCATCGATTTCCAGAAGACGCTGGACGATGCCCTGGCCATGGGCGAGATCCTGCAGCCGATGGTGGCCGACGTCACCCAGCGTCTGGCGGATCTGCGTGCCGAGGGGGCCAACATCCTGTTCGAGGGGGCGCAGGGCAGCCTGCTCGACATCGATCACGGCACCTATCCCTTCGTCACCTCGTCCAATACCACGGCCGGCGGTGCGTGCACCGGTACCGGCGTGGGTCCGCTCAATCTGGATTACGTGCTCGGCATCACCAAGGCCTACACCACGCGCGTGGGGGCCGGCCCGTTCCCGACCGAGCTGTTCGACGAGATGGGTGAGCACCTGGCCAAGCGCGGCCACGAGTTCGGTTCAACCACCGGCCGTGCGCGTCGCTGCGGCTGGTTCGATGCGGTGGCGTTGCGCCGTTCGGTGCAGATCAACAGCGTGACCGGCCTGTGCGTGACCAAGCTCGACGTGCTGGACGGACTGGATACGCTGCGTATCTGCGTGGGTTACAGCTGCGACGGGCAGGAGAGCGCGGTGCCGCCGGTGGGCGCGGAGAACTTCGCCACCTGCGAGCCGATCTATGAGGACCTGCCGGGCTGGAAGGAATCCACCATCGGGATCACCCGCTACGAGGACCTGCCGGAAGCGGCCAAGGCTTACCTCAAGCGGATCGAGGAGGTGGTGGGTACGCCGATCGACATGATCTCCACGGGGCCGGATCGCGACCAGAACATTCTCCTGCGGCATCCGTTTGCCTGAGGGCGTGTACGCCTGGGGCGGCGTCTGCAAGGACGCCGCGCAGCACGATGCCTCGCCATGGCGCGGGGCCATGTCGTTACTGCATCTCGAAGGGGATTATCTAGAATCGGGAAGAGAAAATGGTGCCGAGGAGAGGACTTGAACCTCCACGGGGTTACCCCCACTAGCACCTGAAGCTAGCGCGTCTACCAATTCCGCCACCTCGGCACGAGGTCGGGGCCAGAAAGGCCCGTACTTCAGGAAGCGCGCAATTTAACGTCCCTTTACGGTGATGTCAATCGTATCGGGCAGAATGAATTCAAAAATTACAGGGAGCGGCCACGATTCAAGCGCGCCCACTCCCGCACTGGAAACTGAATGTCAAAACGAAACAAAAACCAGGCGCCCGCCGACCCCAATTTCGAGCGTGAAGCCAACAAATACGAGAACCCCATCGCCAGCCGCGAACTCATCCTCGAAGTGATCGAGGAGGCCGGCCCCACCGATTACGAGACCCTGCTCGAACTGCTCGAGATCGCGGACGAGGACGGGCGTGAAGCCCTGCGTCGCCGCCTGCGTGCCATGGAGCGCGACGGGCAGCTGGTGCGTAACCGCCGCGCCTGCTACCTGCCGGCCTCGCGTGCGCAGATGCTCGCCGGCCGTGTCATCGGCCACCCGGACGGCTTCGGCTTCCTGGTGCCGGACGAGGGCGGCGACGACGTCTTCCTCTCGGCGCGCGAGATGCGCTCCATCCTTCACGGCGACCGCGTGGTCGTGCGTGTGGTGGGCGTCGACCGTCGCGGCCGCAAGGAGGGTGCGCTGGTCGAGGTGCTCGAGCGCAGCCACGAGCAGATCGTGGGGCGTTACTTCCACGAACGCGGTATCGGTTTCGTGGTCCCGGACAACAAGCGCATCAGCCAGGACGTGCTGATCCCCGCCGGCGACCAGGGCGAGGCAAAGGACGGCCAGATCGTCATCGCCACCATCGTCGAGCAGCCCTCGCGGCGCAATCAGCCCATCGGCCGGATCACCGAGGTGCTGGGCGAACACATGGCGCCCGGCATGGAGATCGATGTCGCCGTGCGCGCGCACGAACTCCCGCACGAGTGGCCCATGGCCGTCGAGAAGGAGGCGCTCGGCTTCGGGGAAGAGGTGCCGGAGCCCGCGAAGGAAGGGCGGACCGACCTGCGTGGCGTGCCACTGGTGACCATCGACGGCGCCGACGCCCGCGACTTCGACGACGCGGTGTTCTGCGAACCCAATGCCAAGGGCTGGCGCCTTCTGGTGGCCATTGCCGACGTCTCGCACTACGTGCTGCCGGGCAACCCGCTGGACGCCGAGGCCTTCAAGCGCGGCACCTCCGTGTATTTCCCCGAGCGCGTCATTCCCATGCTTCCGGAGGTGCTTTCCAATGGTCTGTGCTCGATCAACCCGGAGGTGGACCGGCTGTGCATGGTCTGCGAGATGCAGGTCGACGCCCACGGCGACATCGTCTCCCACCGCTTCTTCGATGCGGTGATGCGCTCGCACGCACGCCTGACCTACGACCAGGTGGCGGGCATGGTGGTGGACAAGGACGCCGCGCTGCGCGGGCAGTACGGCAGTGTGGTCGAGCACCTCGACGACCTCTATGCGCTGTACCACGCCCTGCGCGGTGCGCGCGATCGCCGCGGCGCGATCGACTTCGAGACCACCGAGACCAAGATCGTGTTCGGCGAGGGTCGCAAGATCGAGCGCATCGTGCCGACCGAGCGCAACGATGCGCACAAGATCATCGAGGAGTGCATGATCGCGGCCAACGTCAGCGCCGCCAAGTTCCTGGTCGATGCCAAGATCCCCGCTCTGCACCGTGTGCACGAGGGGCCGACGCCGGAAAAACTCGAATCCCTGCGTGAGTTCCTGGGTGAGGTGGGGCTGTCGCTGGGTGGTGGCGACGACCCCGAGCCCAAGCACTACACCAAGCTGCTGGAGCAGATCAACGCGCGTCCCGATGCGCACCTGATCCAGACCGTGCTACTGCGCTCGCTGCGCCAGGCCGTGTACAGCCCCGATCCCATCGGTCATTTCGGGCTGGCTCACGAACACTACACGCACTTCACCTCGCCGATCCGCCGCTACCCGGACCTGCTGGTGCACCGCGCCATCCGGCATCTGATCAAGGGCGGCAAGCCCGAGCAGTTCCGCTACGATCATCAGGACATGCTCACCATGGGTGAGCACTGTTCCATGACCGAGCGCCGCGCCGACGAGGCCACCCGCGATGCCGTGGACTGGCTGAAGTGCGAGTACATGCTCGACAAGGTGGGCGAGGAGTTCGACGGTTTCGTCACCACCGTGACGGGCTTCGGCCTGTTCGTGGAACTCAAGGACATCTATGTCGAGGGCCTGGTGCATGTCACCTCGCTGGCCAACGACTACTACAATTTCGACCCGGTCGGACACCGCATGACGGGCGAGCGTAGCGGGCGCGTCTACCGTATCGGTGATCCGATACGCGTGCAGGTCGCGCGTGTGGATCTTGACGAGCGCAAGATCGACTTCGTGCCGGCCCCCGAGGAGATGGGCGAGGGTGGTCAGGCCGGTGCGGGCGGCAGGCCGGCGGGCAAGAAAAAATCCGGCGGCAAGAAGCGCACGTCGAAAAAGCGTTCCGGCGGCAAAGACAAGGCCGATGACGCGCCCAAGGGCAAGAAGGGCGGTGGCGCGAAGAAGAAGGGGCGCAAGAAGACAGCATGAGCCGCGAGAGCCGCATCTGGGGGCTGCATGCCGTCACCGCGGCCCTGCGCAACGACCCGGAAAACATCAGCCGCCTGCTGGTCGACCGCGGGCGGCGGGACAAGCGTCTCAAGGAGGTGCTGGATCTCGCCCGACAGCATCAGGTCAAGGTCGAGCAGGTGGACGTGCGCCAGCTCGAGAAGGAGGCCGGCGGCGACCGTCACCAGGGCGTGGTGGCCCATTACCAGGCCCCGGAGGCCCTGGGCGAAGATGCGCTCGACGATATCCTCGAGGCCGCCGCGCAGCCGCTGATCCTGGTGCTCGACGGCGTCACCGACCCGCATAACCTTGGTGCCTGCCTGCGCACCGCCGACGCCGCCGGCGTGGCCGCGGTGGTGGTGCCGCGCGACAAGGCCGTCGGCCTCACGCCCACGGTGCGCAAGGTGGCCAGCGGCGCCGCCGAGTCCGTGCCCTTCATCCAGGTTACCAATCTCGCGCGCACCCTCGACCACCTGAAAGACCGGGGGCTTTGGGTCATCGGTACGGCCGGTGAGGGTGGGCAGACCCTCTACGACGTGGACTTTCGCGGGGGCAGCGTGCTGGTGATGGGCGCCGAGGGCACCGGCATGCGCCGGCTGACCCGCGAGCGTTGCGATCACCTGGTGCAGATCCCGATGCTCGGGCAGGTCGAGAGTCTCAACGTGTCGGTCGCCACCGGCGTCTGCCTGTACGAGGCCCTGCGCCAGCGCCGCGGCTAGCCTGCAGGCTTGCGGGAAGCGCCCGCCTCCGGTAGAATTGCGCGCCTTTCACGGGCCTGAAAAGGCCTTTTCCTTGCCTCACCGCTGCTCGCATGGCGGGAGGCTTTATATCCGTAAGGAGTACATCATGCGACACTACGAGATCGTCTTCCTGGTCCACCCGGATCAGAGCGAGCAGGTCCCGGCCATGATCGAACGCTATCGCGGCATCATCGAAGCTGCCGAGGGCAAGGTTCATCGCCTGGAAGACTGGGGCCGCCGTCAGCTTGCCTACCCCATCAACAAGATCCACAAGGCGCACTACGTCATGATGAACGTCGAGTGCGGCCAGGAGCCTATCGAAGAGCTCGAGAGCGCCTTCCGGTTCAACGACGCCGTCATCCGCAACCTCGTGATGCGCATGAACAAGGCCTACACCGAGGCCTCGCCGCTGGCCAAGGGTTCCGAAGACAGCGACGAGCGTCCGCGTTCGCGTGACGACAGCGACGACGATTCCCGCGAGAGCAGCACCGCCGATTAAGTTCGGACGATGACGACCGGGGTCAACCGACTCCGACTCGATGGCGAGATCCTGGGCGCCGTCGAGGCACGGATCACCCCGGCGGGCATACCGATTCATCGTTTTACGCTGGCGCACGCGTCCAGCCAGACGGAAGCCGGAATGCCACGCGAAGCGCGCTGCCACATCGCCGTCGTTGCGAGTGGCGAGGCGCTGGCCCTGCAGATGAAGGGGCTCGTCGAAGGGGATCGCGTACTGATCGAGGGATTCATCGCTCGCAGCAGTTTTCGAGATGAAAGTTACCGGATCGTACTGCATGCGCAGACGATCGAAATATTGAGATGAGGTAAGAGCAATGGCTCGTTATTTCCGTCGTAGAAAGTATTGCCGTTTCACGGCCGAAGGCGTCGAAGAGATCGATTACAAGGACCTCGCCACGCTGAAGAACTACATCACCGAGACCGGCAAGATCGTGCCGAGCCGTATCACCGGCACCAAGGCCCGCTACCAGCGCCAGCTGTCGACCGCCGTCAAGCGCGCTCGCTACCTGGCCCTGCTGCCGTACACGGATCGTCACGAACCGTAGTCGGTGAAGACGGGCGGTCGACGACCGGCTGTCGGAGATTGAGCATGCGTGGGCTCGCGAACTTCATCATGGCGGGCCGCCTGCAGGCCGTCACCGCGGCCGTCGGGTTCGCGGTGCTGGCCCTGTTTCTACCGCCCGCCTCGCTGTTGAGCGGTGCGGTTGTGGCCCTGGTCACGCTGCGCCTCGGCCTCGGGGCCGGACTGACCATCGCCGCGCTCGGCATGGCGGCACTGGTGGCAATGGGCGCGGTGACGGGCCTCGGCCCCCAGTTCGGCGTGTTGATCGGGCTGGCGCAGTGGCTCGCACCACTGGTCTTCGCCGAGGTTCTGCGGCGTACCGTCTCCTGGCGGCTGACCTTGCAGGGCCTGTTGATGGCCACCGTGCTGCTGGTGTCGATGGCCCACCTGATGTGGCCCGAGCAGGCCGTGTTCTGGCGCAGCCTGCTGGAACAGTTCATGGCCCCGGGACTGGCCGAGGGTGGGCTCACGCCAACCCAGATCGAGGAGGCGCTCGAGGGCATTGCCGGCGTGATGGGCGGGATCATCGGGCTGTCGTTGATGCTCAGCACCACGCTGGCCCTGATCATCGGGCGCTACTGGCAGGCGGCGCTCTACAACCCGGGCGGCTTCGGCGAAGAGTTTCGCGAACTGCGGCTCGGCCTCTGGCCCGCGGGGCTGGCGCTGGGCCTGATCATCGCCGCGATGCTGGCCCATAGCCCGCTCGTTGGGCAGCTGGCACTGGTGGTGGTCGCGATGTTTATCTTCCAGGGCCTGGCCCTGGTACACGGGCTGGCCCGGCTGTTCAAGTGGCACGCGGGCTGGCTGGTGGCACTGTACGTGTTGTTGGTGCTGCCGCCGTTTTCGCCCTATGCCGTGGCCATGATCACGGCCTTCGGGGTGATCGACAGTTTTGCGGATTTTCGTGCCCGCGTCGGCGCGGCCCCGCGAGATGACGAGTAATTCGGCGTTTACGCCGTAACTGACGTTTTAAGGTGAGTGCGATGGAAGTCATTCTGCTGGAAAAGATCGAAAATCTGGGTGGCCTGGGTGACAAGGTCAAGGTGCGTGCCGGTTATGCCCGCAACTTCCTGATTCCCCAGGGCAAGGCCAAGTACGCCACGGCCGAGAACCTGGCCGAGTTCGAGGCGCGACGCGCCGAGCTGGAGAAGGCCGCCGCCGAGGCCCTGGCCGCCGCCGAGGCGCGTAAGGCCAAGATCGACGGCCTGGAAGTGACCATCAGCGCCGCCTCCGGTGGTGAAGGCAAGCTGTTCGGTTCCGTCGGTACGCAGGACATCGCCGACGCGATCCAGGCCGCTGCCGGCGTGGAAGTTGAAAAGCGCGAAGTGCGCATGCCTGAAGGCGCTATCCGCCAGGCTGGCGAGTATGAGTTCGAAGTGCACCTGCACTCCGATGTCGATGCCAGCATCAAGGTGATCGTCGTCGGCGAAGAACAGGGCTGAGCCCGCATCCCATCGCACGGTCCGCCGGTCCCGTCCCGGGGCCGGCGGTCACTGTCCGTCGGTGGCCGAGCGTTCGGCCGCGCACAGTTTGTCCACAGCTTTTCCTCCCGCTTTCCCGCGGGTTGTCCCTCTCCTCGTTGCACGCATCGCGGTACACTAGGCCGATATGCATGAGGTGCCCGCATGATTGAAGCCGTCAGCCGTTCCAGTCGTCACCAGCGTTCCGTCGACGATCTCAAGGTCCCGCCGCATTCCATCGAGGCCGAGCAGGCGGTGCTCGGCGGCCTGATGCTCGACAATGCTGCCTGGGACCACGTCGCCGACCGCGTGGCCGAGGAGGACTTCTACCGTCATGATCACCGGCTGATCTTCCGCGCCATCAGCGACTTGGCCGATCGCAGCAGCCCCTTCGACGTCATCACCCTCTCCGAGTGGTTCCAGGGGCGCGGTGAGCTGGAGAATGTCGGGGGGCTCGCCTACCTGGGGGCGCTGGCCAAGGACACGCCGAGCGCGGCCAACATCCGCGCCTACGCCGATATCGTGCGCGAGCGGGCCATCCTGCGCCGCATGATCGAGGTGGGCACCACCATCGCCGACAGCGGCTACAATCCGGATGGTCGCGACAGCAAGGAACTGCTGGACGATGCCGAGCGCCGCGTGTTCGAGATCGCCGAGCACGGCGCGCGTTCCAAGCAGGGCTTCAAGAGCATCAAGTCGCTGCTCAAGACCACCGTCGAGCACATCGACAGCCTGTTCGAGCGCGAGGACCCGATCACCGGCCTGCCCACCGGCTACAACGACTTCGACGAGATGACCTCGGGCCTGCAGGCCGGCGACCTGGTTATCGTCGCGGGCCGCCCCTCCATGGGCAAGACGACCTTTTCCATGAACATCGCCGAGTACGCCGCGATCAAGCGCAAGTGCCCGGTGGCGATCTTCAGTATGGAAATGCCGGGCGAGCAGCTCGCCATGCGCATGCTCTCCTCCATGGGCCGCATCAACCAGCAGCGCCTTCGTACCGGCCGCCTGGAAGACGAGGATTGGCCGCGCCTGACCAGCGCCGTGTCCATGTTCACCGAGGTGCCGCTGTTCATCGACGACAGCCCGGCGCTGAGCCCCACCGAGATCCGCGCCCGCGCCCGGCGACTGATGCGCGAGCACGGCGAGCTCGGCCTGATCGTGATCGACTACCTGCAGCTCATGCAGGCCAGCAGCGGCTCTACCGAGAACCGCGCCACCGAGATATCCGAGATCTCGCGCGGCCTCAAGGCTCTGGCCAAGGAACTCAGCGTCCCGGTGATCGCGCTCTCCCAGCTCAACCGCTCGCTCGAGCAGCGCCCCAACAAGCGCCCGGTCATGTCCGACCTGCGCGAGTCCGGCGCCATCGAGCAGGATGCGGACGTGATCGTCTTCATCTACCGCGACGAGGTGTACAACCCGGAAAGCCCGGACAAGGGCACCGCCGAGATCATCATCGGCAAGCAGCGTAACGGCCCCATCGGCACCGTGCGCCTGACCTTCCTCGGCCAGTACACCAAGTTCGAGAACTTCACCCCCGAGATCTATTCGAACGAGGGTTTCTGATGCGCCGACACGCCCGTGCGCGCATCGACCTGGGTGCGCTGCGCCATAACCTCGCGCGCGTGCGGGCCGCCGCGCCCGGTGCCCGGGTGATGGCGGCCATCAAGGCCGATGCCTACGGGCACGGTATGCTGCGCGTGGCCGAGGCCCTGCACGCGGCCGACGGTTTCGCCCTGGCCTGCGTGGCCGAGGGCGTCGCGCTGCGCGATGCGGGCTTTGCCCATCCGATCGTGCTCTTGCAGGGCGTGCGCGACGCCGACGAGCTGCGCGCCGCGGCCGACAAGGGCATCGGCATCTGCGTGCACCAGCCTCATCACCTCCGCCTGCTCGAAATCACCTCACTCAAGAAACCGGTGAAGGTCTGGCTCAAGATCGACACCGGCATGCATCGCCTCGGCATCCCGGCCGAAGAGACTGCGGAAACCTTTCGCGCGCTGGCGAACAACCCAAACGTCGCCGGTAAGCCCTGCCTGATGACCCACTTCGCCCGCGCCGACGAGCAAGGGGATACCACGACCCGCGAACAGATCGCGGTGTTCGACCGGGCGGTCGAGGGACTGGACGGCAAGCAGAGCCTCGCAAACTCCGCCGGCATCCTCGCCTGGCCCGACAGCCACCGCGACTGGGTGCGCCCGGGCATCATGCTCTACGGCGGTTCGCCTTTCGCGCACCGTCCGGCCCGCGAGCTCGACCTGCGCCCGGCCATGACGCTCACCGCGCCCCTGATCGCGATCCGGGAACTGAAGCAGGGTGACCCGGTGGGTTACGGCGGCACCTGGACCTGTCCCGAGGACATGCGCGTCGGCGCGGTCGCCATCGGTTACGGGGACGGCTACCCGCGCCACGCCCCGAGCGGCACACCGGTGGCCGTGCGGGGCCAGCGCACGCAGCTCGTCGGGCGCGTGTCCATGGATGTGGTCACCATCGACCTGCGTGGTATCGACGCCGAGATCGGTGATCCGGTGGAACTGTGGGGCGGGCAGGTGCCGATGGACGAGGTCGCCATCGCCGCCGGCACCATCAGCTACGAGCTCACCTGCTCGGTGGGGCCCTTCGTGCACGTCACGGTCGACGCTGGTAATCCCTGAGCGTTCTGATTATCCTGCCTTGAGAGCCACTGATTCCTTGCCGAATCAGTGGCTTACGAAAAATACCAACAACGCCGACCACGGCGGAACCACAGCCGGATGCGTCCCCGCGGCCAGACCGGCGCCAGGGGCAGGACATGCAGGACATCTTCATCGGCCGACAGCCGATCTACAACGAGCAGCTGGGCGTGTACGCCTACGAGCTGCTGTTCCGCTCGGGGGTAGGGAAGGCCCGGATCAGCGACGGCGACGCCGCCACCTCCCAGGTCATCATCAACGCCTTCAACGACATCGGCATCGACCGGCTGGTCGGTGAGCGCAAGGCCGCCATCAACATCACCGAGCGCCTGCTGGACGAGAGTGAACAGCTTCCGTTGGCTCCCGAGCGCGTGATCTTCGACCTGCCCCGGACGTTCACCCTCACGCCCGAACGTGTCGAGGTGCTCAAGCGCGTAAAGACCCGTGGCTTCACCATCGCGCTGGACGATTTCACCTACGCCGACCACCTCAAGCCGCTGGTCGCGCTCGCCGACATCATCAAGATCGATACCGGCCCCATGCGCGCGCCCGATCTCGAGGCCCACGTGCGTAAGCTGCGCCGCTTCGGCAAGGCCCTGCTGGCCGAGGGCGTGGAGAACATGCGCGAGTTCGAGTACCTGCGCGACATCGGCTTCACCTACTACCAGGGCTACTTCCTCAGCAAGCCGCGCATCGTCAAGTCCAGGGCCTTGCCCACCAATCGGCTCGCGGTGATGCAACTGCTGTCCGTGCTGCACGACCCTGATTCAGAGATGAGCGCGGTGGAGGCGGCCATCAGCCAGGACGTCACGCTGGGCTACAAGCTCATCAAGCTGATGAACTCCGCCTTCTTCGGCCTCTCGCGCGAGATCGACTCGGTGAAACGTGCCGTGGTCCTGCTGGGTCGAAAAAAACTCGCGAGCTGGGCCTCCATGCTCGCGCTCACCTCGCTCAACGACCGGCCCCTGGAGGCGGTGCGCCTCGCATTGATCCGCGCACGTATGTGCGAGCGCCTAGCCGAGGCCGCCCGTCTCACCGACACGGAACACTACTTCACCGTGGGCCTGTTCTCCGCGCTCGACCTGCTCATGGAGCGCGAACTCGACACCATCATCCCGCCGCTCCCGCTCACCGCCGACATCAAGGCCGCGCTGCTCGAAGGCAAGGGCCACTTCGGCCAGGCGCTGAACTGCGTGAAGGCCTACGAGAATGCCGACTGGCCGCACGTGAAGTTCCTCGGCCTGTCACAGTTCCAGATCACCCAGGCCTACCTGGATGCCAGCGAGTGGGCACAGCAGGTGATGGGGTCGGTCAAATAGTCACATACAGCCCGGTCAAGGATATACGAACACGACTCAGGAAGAGTGACATGGCCGTATTCCACGTTTCATCGGTTGGTTGAGCGTGGGGTGTATCCAACGGACTGGGTCGGTGGGTGTGAGGGTGGTTTGGGGTATACGGATTAACCGTCGTGCGGCGCAATGCCCTTCGGTTATTGCGCCCTACGGCGTGTCTTCCCGTCCATGCCATGCCGGCCGCCGGCACAACCCGATCATGTCGCAGTAGCGGCAGGTATCCGGATCACCCCAGGCCGGTAGCGGCGCACCCTCACTGATCTTCTCCTTCACCGTCGCCAGGCGTTCCGCCACGGCGTCTTTCAAATCATCCAGTGCTTCGTCCTCGAGCTTGCCGGCGGTGTAGGCGCCGCGGTTCGGGTCGAGCTTGAGGTATTCCACGCGGCGTACGTTGTCGAGCAGCAGGGCATAGGTGGTGAGCTGCACGGCCTCGCCGAGGTTCACGTCGTCCTGTTTCGGCGTGCCGCCGGTCTTGTAGTCGATGATCGCCTGGCCGTCGGGGTTTTTGTCAATGCGGTCGAGCCGGCCTTTCAAGGTGATGCCCACCATCTCGCGGTGGCCCTTGGCCTCGGTGTCGGCGACCTGCCACTCGGGCTGGCGCTTGATCTGCCAGTTCACGTAGGACGGGATCAGCCCCTGCCAGCGCTGCAGCCAGCCGCGGTGCTGGAAGTTGTCCTCGGTGTCTTTCGCGAACACCACCTCTGAGATGCGATTCAGGAGTGCCTCGGCCTCGCCGCGGTTGGCCTCATTGAGCGGCTTGCCGAAGGGCCCCGGCACGCCACGGCGTCCGCCGTGGAAGGCCTCCAGGCAGGCATGCACGCGCTCGCCATAATCGGCCTTGCTCAGGAGCTCGGCGATCTCCTCCGGCGGTTCCAGCTTGAGACACTGGCCGGCGAAGAACTGGTAGGGGCAGTTGATCAACTGCTGGTGGCGCGAGGCGGAGTAGGTGCTGGGCACCAGGGCGGCCGGGACGCTGGGGGCCGGGCGCGTGGGCGGCACGGGTAGGGGCAGGGCGCCCTCGGGGCGCACCTGGGCCGCGGGTTCGAGGGCGATGGCGCCGAGCCGGGCGTCGATGAGGTCGTCGCCGTAGGCGATCTCGTGAAAGGCCTGCACGGCCTCGACCCAGGGGCTCGGCAGCAGCGGCTCGCCGGCGTCCTCGCCCTGGTATGTGATGAGGACGTTGTCCGATGACTGCAGCAGGCCGCGGAAGCGGTTTTGCAGGGCCGTGCGCGTGTCCGCCCAGACGGGCAGTCCGAGGTCGTGGCGCACGCTGTCGTTGAAGAAGGGCTGCGAGGGCGGCGAGCCCGGCAGCTGGGTGCGGTCGGCGCCGGCGATGATCACGGCGTCGAAACGGGTCAGCGTGGTCTGGCTGAGGTCCAGCAGCTGCACGGGACTCGAGGCCAGTCCCGGGCGGAAGTTGTGCGATTCCAGGGTGCGGCCGAGCCAGGTGCGAAACGCCTCCCAGTCCAGGCGCAGGTCGTGGGCGTCCACCTCGGCCAGCATGGCCGTGAGTTCCTGCTGGATACGCTGGCCGGCGGCATCGGTGCTGAAGCGCTGCCAGATGCCGAGCGCGCGCAGGCTCTCTTCCAGGGTGTCGAGATAGACCTGAGGCGGGTGCGAGCGGTCCGAGTGGAGATGCTTGAGCGGCCGGGCGGCCTCGCCGATGCGGTCCAGCAGGTCGCGCACGGCGCGGCCGGCCTCCTCGCCCCAGTCCGGCAGGCGTTCCAGGCGAAAGTCCACGTGCATGCGGTAGCGGTCCAGGCCGCGCGCGATGTTCTCGTGGCGCACGATGTCCTGCTCGAACCGGTAGACGGTGGAAAGATGCGCTTCGCGCTCGGCGTCGTCGAAGAGGAACGGCGACTTCAGCACGTCGAGCAGGGGCTGATAGGCGAAGTCTTCTTCCACGGCCTCCAGCCAGCGCTCGAGCACGGCCGCGGCGCTGGTGGTCGAGAGTGCCCAGCCGGCGCTGTCCTGCAGGACCAGACCGGCGCGTTCCAGCAGGGCGCGCACGCGGCGGGCGAGGCGACGGTCATCGCTCACGATGCCAATGGTCTGCTTGCCTTCCAGCAGCCACTGGCGCACGGCGACGTCGATGCCCATGGCATGTTGTTCGGCGTCGGTGGCACGAAATACGCGCAGGCGACCTTTCAATGGACTGTCGGGGTGGGCGGCGGCGAAGGCTCGGGCGCGCTCGGCGAGCGGTGTCTCGCCGGGCGTGAGGGCCTGGCGCAGCAGTTCGCCGGTGGGCGCCAGTGCCGGGGCCGGCAGCGGAGTCTCGGACAGCATCGCCGCCGCCTCGGGGGCATCACCCTGCATGACCACCTCGCCGTGGCCGTTGGCCATCAGCGCCGAGAGGAAGCGCGCCTCGGGCGGCAGGAGGTCCTCGAAGCCGGCAGCGAATACCAGGCGCGAGCCGTCGAACCACTCGGCGTGACTGTCCAGCGCGCGCACGTAGTGGGTCTGGATCTCCTCGCGGCCGAGGCTCGCCAGTTCCTGGCGCCAGGCCTGCCACAGGGTGTGCACCAGGCCGGCCTCGCGGCTCAGGGCCTGCAGGCCGCTTTCCGGGGCGCCGAGCGCGCTGCGCACGCGGCGTTCGAAGTGCAGGAAGTCATCGTCCAGTCCGTCGCCATGTCCGGCGATGTCGTCGAACAGGCGCAGCAGGCTGTCGGCCACCAGCCAGGGGTCGTGCTTGCCGAGCAGGCCGGGGTGGGCGCGCAGGGCCTCGATCACCAGCAGCTCGCGGGCATGCTCACCGAGCAACGGCGCGGGCAGCGGGGCGTGTTCCAGCACCCAGCTGCGCATCACGGCGAAGTGGGGGCCGATCAGGGCGTCGTGACCCGCTTCGCGCGCGGCGGCCAGCAGGTGACGGCGCAGGGGACGGGCGGCCGTGAGATCCGGCAGCAGGATGGTGACGTGATCGAGGTCGGGCAGGCGCTGTGTGGCGCGCGCCATAACGCGAGCGGCGAGGACGCCAAGGGCGTCCTCGCCGCAGGGAACCAGATGGAGGCTCGGTTCGGGCAGGGTCGCTATCGTCCTTGGAGCCCCGGGTCAGCGCTCCAGGTACTGCAGCTTGTCAGGCTTGCCGTCCCACTCCTCGGCGTCGGCCGGCGGGTCCTTGCGCTGCGTGATGACGGGCCAGGACTGGGCGAGCTCGGCGTTGAGTTCGAGGAAGTGCTCCTGGCCGTCCGGCAGGTCGTCCTCGGGGAAGATTGCCTCGGCCGGGCACTCGGGCTCGCACAGGGTGCAGTCGATGCATTCGTCCGGATCGATGACCAGGAAGTTGGGACCCTCGTGGAAGCAGTCGACCGGACACACCTCCACGCAGTCGGTGTACTTGCACTTGATGCAGTTTTCAGTGACGACGAAAGTCATGTAGTTCTCCTGAGTGGCAAGGCTCACATACTGCGTGCCGCTATCATAGTCACAAACCCGGGCCGATTCGAGAATCCGCAACCGGTGAAGGTCTTTGCCGCGCTCAGTCCTCGCGCAGCTTGTCCCTCAAAGTGTAAAGCAATTCGTGCGCCTGGCGCGGGGTGAGGGCGTCGGGGTCGATCTCTTCCAGCAGTTCCACGACCGGATGCGGCTCGGGCTCGCCGTTGAGCGGCAGGCCGAGCTGCTGCGAGGTGTCGGCCTTCGCGCTCTGGTTCTCGAGCTGGCGCAGCTTGTCCTTCGCGCGCTGGATCACGCTGCGCGGCACGCCGGCGAGCTGGGCCACCTGCAGGCCATAGCTCTGGTTCGCCGGGCCTTCCTTCAGGCTGTGCAGGAAGACGATGCTGTCGCCGTGCTCCACCGCGTCGATGTGCACGTTGGCGACTCCGGCGGCCTGTTCGGCCAGCGTGGTGAGTTCGAAATAGTGCGTGGCGAACAGCGTGAAGGCGCGGTTGTTCGCGGCGAGGTACTCGGCGCAGGCCCAGGCCAGCGACAGGCCGTCGAAGGTGGAGGTGCCGCGACCGATCTCGTCCATCAGCACCAGGCTGTGTTCGGTGGCGTTGTTGAGGATATTGGCCGCCTCGGTCATCTCGACCATGAAGGTGGAGCGCCCGGAGGCGAGGTCATCCGAGGCGCCGATGCGCGTGAAGATGCGGTCCACCGGGCCGATGCGCGCGCTGGTGGCCGGCACGAAGCTGCCGATGTGGGCCATGAGCACGATGAGCGCGACCTGGCGCATGTAGGTCGACTTGCCGCCCATGTTGGGGCCCGTGATCATGAGCATGCGGCGGCTGTCGTCGAGCAGGACCCCGTTGGGCACGAAGGGCTCGTCGAGCACCTGCTCCACCACCGGGTGGCGGCCGCCCTCGATCAGTACCCCCGGCTCGTCGACCAGCTCCGGGCAGACGTAATCGAGGCTCACCGCGCGCTCGGCCAGGTTGGTCAGCGCGTCCAGTGCGGCCAGGCCGTCGGCGGCCTGTTGCAGGGGCGGAAGGTGCGCGATGAGCGTGTCGAGCAGCTCGTCGTAGAGGCCCTTCTCCCGCGCCAGGGCGCGTTCGCGCGCGGAGAGCACCTGGTCCTCGAAACGCTTGAGCTCCGGGGTGATGAAGCGCTCGGCACCCTTGAGGGTCTGGCGGCGGGTGTAGTCGTCGGGCGCCTTGTCGGCCTGGCCCTTGGTGATCTCGATGTAGTAGCCATGCACCTTGTTGTAGGCCACCTTCAGCGTGCTGATGCCGGTGCGCTCGCGCTCGCGGGTCTCGAGATCGACCAGGAACTGGTCGGCGTTCTCGGACAGCGCGCGCAGCTCGTCGAGCTCGGCGTCGAAGCCCGGCGCGATCACGCCGCCGTCGCGAATCAGCATGGGGGGGTGGTCGATGACCGCGGCGGTAAGCAGCTCCACGACCGCCGGATGGGTCCCGATCTGCCCGGCCAGCGCGCTGAGTGTAGGCGCGGCCAGGTCGGCGAGCTGTGCCTGCAGCGTGGGCAGGGCGGCCAGCGAGTCGCGCAGGGTGGAGAGGTCACGCGGGCGGGCGGACTTCAGCGCCACGCGCGAGAGGATGCGCTCCACGTCGCCGATGCCGCGCAGGGTGTCGTGCAGGGGTTCGTACGCGCCTGATCCAATCAGGGCCTCGATGGCCTGGTGGCGGCCACGCAGCGCCGCCCGCTCACGCAGCGGGCGATTGATCCAGCGCCGCAGGCAGCGGCTGCCCATGGCGGTAGCGGTGTGGTCGAGCACCGCGGCCAGCGTGTGCTCCTGACCGCCGCCAAGGTTGGTTTCGAGCTCCAGGTTGCGCCGGCTGGCCGCATCGAGCACCACGCTGTGGCCCTGGCGCTCGCGGCGCAGCGCGTTGATGTGCGGCAGGGCGGCGCGCTGGGTGTCCTTCACGTATTGCAGCAGGGCGCCGGCGGCGGCCACGGCCAGCGGGGCGTCCTCGCAGCCAAACCCGGCCAGGTCCTTCGTGCCGAGCTGGCGGGTGAGCATCTCCTCGGCGGTGTCCGTCGCGAAGTGCCAGGGCGGGCGGCGCGTGAGCCCAGCACGTTCACCCAGTGGGAGTCTGGCGTCCTCGGGAAAGAGGATCTCCGCCGGGCGCAGGCGCTCGATCTCGGCGATCAGCGCCTCGTCACCTGAGAGCTCCTGCACCACGAAACGCCCGCTCGAGAGCTCCAGGCTGGCCAGGCCATAGCGCCCGTCACGTCCGCACAGGCTTGCCAGCAGGTTCTCGCGGCGCTCGTCGAGCAGGGCTTCTTCGGTCAGTGTGCCGGGCGTGATGATGCGGGCCACCTGGCGTTCGACGGGACCCTTGGAGGTGGCCGGGTCGCCGATCTGCTCGCAGATGGCTACCGATTCACCCAGGCGCACCAGACGCGCGAGGTACTGCTCGGCCGAGTGATAGGGCACGCCGGCCATGGGAATCGGCTCCCCGGCCGACTGGCCGCGGGCCGTGAGCGTGATGTCCAGGAGCTTCGCCGCGCGGCGCGCGTCCTCGAAGAACAGCTCGTAGAAGTCCCCCATCCGGTAGAAGAGGAGGATGTCCGGATGCTCGGCCTTGATGCGCAGGTACTGCTGCATCATCGGCGTGTGCTGGGAGAGGTCCTTGGCGGCGGTCTGGGTCATCCGCGAAAGTCTATCGGACCGGGGTACAGGCGCGCCACTCGGATGCGGCGTGATTGGGCCCGATTGGGCCCGAGCCGTTTTGCTGATCCTGCTCAATGTCTGCGGTGCCGGCCAGCGACTACGCTGTACCTAGGGATACACAGAACAACAACCGCAGGAGGATTCAACATGGCAATCTGGGTTCTGGTAGCTGACGCCGGGCGCGCCCGGTTCTTTTCCGCCGATTCCGCCACCGCATCGCTGGTCGAGGCGGAGGACCGGCTGCACCCTGAGTCGCGCCTGCACGAGCGCGAGATGGCATCCGATGAGCCAGGGCGTACCCACGACTCGCACGGCGAGGGTCAGCATGCCATGGGCAAGAAGGTCGACCCGAAGAGTCAGGAGGCGATCCGCTTCGCCAAGGAGCTGTGCGAGGACCTGGAACACCGTCGCACCGGCGGCCAGGTCGATGCGCTCTATGTGATCGCCGAGCCCGCCTTTCTCGGGCACCTGCGCGATCACATGGGCGCCCCGCTCAAGCAGCTGGTGAGGGACGAGATCAATCGCGACCTCACCGAGCACGCGGTCGCCGACATCCGCGGTCATCTGCCCGAGCAGCTGTGAGGCGGCGCGAACTCAACGTGTAAGGACGACCCTTGAGTGACATCAACGCTTTACCCCCCGAGGCGCTGTTTCAAAAGACCGACCTGACGGCGCTGGATTTCAAGACCACGGCGGAGCTGCCCAGCCTGAAGGACTCGGTTGGGCAGCAGCGCGCCGTCGAGGCGATCCGCTTCGGTATCGGCATTGGCCATCACGGTTACAACCTCTTCGTCATCGGCTCCACGGGGCTCGGTAAGCACGCGCTGGTCAAGCGCGAGCTGGAGGTCCGCGCAGCCGAGGGCGCGGTGCCCGACGACCTCTGCTACGTCAACAACTTCGATGCCCCGCACAAGCCCATTGCGCTTTGCCTGCCGCCGGGCAAGGGGTGCGGATTGCGGGACGACATGGCCCAGCTCGTCGAGGACCTGCTGGGCGCCATCCCGGCCGCCTTCCAGGGCGACGAGTACCGTTCGAGAGCCCAGGAGATCAACGACGAGTTCAAGGAACGACAGGACGACGCGTTCCTCAAGCTCGACGAGGAGGCGCAAAAACGCGACATCACTATCCTGCGCACGCCCACCGGTTACACGCTGGCCCCGCTCAAGGACGGCGAGGTGGTCGGGCCGGAGGAATTCCAGGCCCTGCCGGAGGAGGAGCAGAACCAGGTCGAGAAGCGCGTGGACGAGCTGCGCGCGAAACTGCGCGAGACGATCCGCCAGATCCCGCTGTGGCAGAAGGAGATGCACCAGAAGATCAAGGCGCTGAATCACGAGGTTACCGACCTGACGGTGACCCAGCTGATGAAGGGCCTGAAGAAAAAGTACGCGAAGCTCGAGCCCGTGGCCGAGTACCTCGAGGCCGTGCATCAGGACGTCACGGACAACGTCGATGCCTTCCGCCAGCAGGGCGAGGCCGTGGAGGTCGCCGGCCGCCAGGTGGAGCTGGCGCCTGATTTCAACCGCTACAAGGTCAACGTGCTGGTGGACCACACCGACGACGAGGGTGCGCCCATCGTCCACGAGGACAACCCCACCTACCTCAACCTCATCGGTCGGGTCGAGCACATCGCCCAGTTCGGCACGTTGCTCACCGATTTTACGCTGATTAAGCCCGGTGCCCTGCATCGCGCCAACGGGGGTTACCTGGTGCTCGATGCGCGCAAGGTGCTGATGAACGCCTTTGCCTGGGACGGCCTCAAGCGTGTGCTGCACGGGCGCGAGCTGCGCATCGAGTCGCTGGAGCGCATGCTCAGCCTAGCCAGCACCACCTCGCTGGAACCCGAGCCGATGCCCTCCGACGTGAAGGTTGTCCTGATCGGCGACCGCATGCTGTATTACCTGCTCAAGGCCTACGACCCGGAGTTCGCACTGCTGTTCAAGGTGGCCGCCGATTTCTCCGAGGACATCGACCGCAGCGCGGAGAACACCGAGCTGATGGCACGCCTCATCGGCAGCATCCAGCAGGATGAGTCCCTGCGACCGCTGTCGCGCGAGGCGGTGGGGCGGCTCATCGAGCATCTGGCCCGGACCGCCGCCGACGGCGAGAAGGTCTCGGTGCACATGGGCAATCTCTGCGACCTGATGCGCGAGTCCGACTACTGGGCGGGCCAGGACGGCGGCGAGGACGTGATCGGCACCGAACACGTGCAGACCGCCATCGACAAGCGCATCTACCGCCTGGACCAGATCCGCGAACGGGTGCACGAGTCCATCCTGCGCGAGATCCAGCTGGTCGACACCACCGGCGAGCAGGTGGGCCAGGTCAACGGCCTGTCGGTCATGCAGCTCGGCGACTACGCCTTCGGGCGGCCATCGCGCATCACCGCCACCGCGCGCCTGGGCGAGGGCAAGTTCATCGACATCGAGCGCGAGGTGGAGCTCGGCGGCCCGATCCATTCCAAGGGCGTGATGATTCTCTCCTCCTATCTGGGCGGCAAGTACGCGAGCGACACGCCGCTGTCGGTCTCGGCGAGCCTCGTGTTCGAACAATCCTACGGGCAGGTCGAGGGTGACAGCGCCTCGGTGGCCGAGCTCTGTGCCTTGCTGTCGGCTCTCGGTCAGATCCCGCTGCGCCAGTCCTTGGCCGTGACGGGCTCGGTCAACCAGCATGGCGAGGTGCAGGCCATCGGCGGCGTGAACGAGAAGATCGAGGGCTTTTTCGACATCTGCAAGGCCCGCGGGCTGGCCGGCGAGCAGGGCGTGATCATCCCGGCGAGCAACGCCAAGCACCTGATGCTGCGCGAGGACGTGGTACAGGCCGCCGCCGAGGGGCAGTTTCACATCTATCCCGTCAAGCACGTCGAAGAGGCCATGCGGCTGCTCTCGGGACTCGAGGCCGGCGAGGCGGGCAAGGATGGCGCGTTCCCGCCGCAGAGCTTCAACGGGCGCGTCGCCGCGCGTCTCCAAGAGCTCACCGAGACGCGCAAGGCCTTCATCGCGAAGGCGCGCGGCAGCGATGATTAGCCCGGAAGCCGAACGGCGCATCGTGCGCATCCTGCTCGGCATGGAGTCGGCCGGGCCGGAGCTGCCGGACATCGAGCCCGCCGTGCGCCTGGCGCGGCTGCTCGAGGCCGAGCTCACGGGGCTGTTCATCGAGGACGACGATCTGCTGCGCTCGGCGGCCCTGCCGTTCGCCGCCGAGATCCCGCTGGCCGGTGGTGCCCCGCGTGCGCTGGACGTCGTCAAGCTGGAGCGAGCGCTGCGCATGCTCGCGCAGCGCACCGAGGCGGAACTGGAGCGGGCGGCCGAACGGGCCCGCGTGCGCTGGACCTTCCGCGTGGTGCGGGGGCGACGCCTGCCCACGATGCTGGCCGAGGCCGGGGTCGACGACCTGGTGGTGCTGGCGCGCACGCCGCACAGCCCGGCGGAACTGCGTCAGGCCGCGGCGGCGCACACCATCGCCGTGCTGTTCGACGGCTCCGAGGCTGCCCGGCACGCGGTGGCGCTGGCGGCGCGACTCGTGGGCGACGACGGGCGCGACCTCTTGCTGCTCGACGTGGGGGGGCGTACGACGGCCGATGATGCCCGTGCCGCGCAGCGCTGGCTGAAGAGCCGGGGCATTCGGGTGGCGCTGCATGCCCTGGCCGCGCTGGATGCCGAGCGTGTGCTCAATGCCCTGCGCGGCAACGTGCCGCTGTTGTTGATCCTGCCCGCGGCCAACGACCAGGTGATGGCCCCCGGTTTCATCGATCGCCTGCACCGGCACCTGCCGGCGCCGCTCGCGCTGGTGCGCTAGTCGCTCTCCCCGGTTTCGGGCTTTTCATACACCAGCGGCACGAAGGCCACCGGCAGCACGGGCTGGTCGTCGGTGTCGCCGTTCTCGGTGCGGCGCAAAAGCCTCAGGTACTGCGTGTACCAGGGCGGGCCGACCGGGATCACGAGACGCCCGCCGGGCACGAGCTGTTCGACCAGCGCGGGCGGGATCTCGTCGGCGGCGGCCGTGACGATGATGGCGTCGAAGGGGGCGGCCTCCGGCCAGCCCGCATGGCCGTCGCCGTGACGCACGTGCACGTTGGCGTAACCCATCTCTTCCAGGCGCGCACGCGCCGTGTCCGCCAGTTCCCGGATCACCTCGATGCTGTACACCTCGCCCGCGAGTTCGGCGAGCATGGCCGTCTGGTAACCCGAACCGGTGCCGATCTCGAGCACGCGCGACTCGGGCGTGAGTTCCAGCAGTTCGGTCATGAGCGCGACGATATAGGGCTGCGAGATGGTCTGGGCGTGGCCGATCGGCAGCGGGTGGTTCGCGAAGGCCAGGCGGCGCTCGTCTTCGGGCACGAAGGCCTCTCGCGGCACCTTGCGCAGCGCGGCCAGGGTGCTGTCGGAGAGTCCGTCGCGGCCGGTGTAACCGGACGTCAGGCGCATCTCGTCGAGGATCTGCTCGATCAGGCGTTCGAGCGGGGAGGGGGCGGTTTCATCGGTCATGCCTCATCCTCCCAGGCGTGCATGAGCGAGAGGATGCGCTCGGTCTCCGCCGTGTCGATGTCGATGCCGTAGTCCTTCCTGAGTTGCTTGCGCACGGCCTCGGTGTCCTGCGGGGGCGGGTCCATGTGCCGGATGAAGCCCCCGATGTCCTCGACGCGGGCCCAGGGGTAGATGATCCAGCGCCATTCGAGCACCTCGGCCGCGTGGTAGTCGGCGTGGACCGGCGAGGTGGCCTTTTCGTGCAACACCGCAGTGCGCACCTCGGCCGGGCCCGCGGCCTCGATGTGGTGGCGCGCGACGACCAGCGTGTCGCCCGTGTCGTTCACGTCGTCCACAATAAGTACGCGCTGTCCGCGGATGTCGCCGCCGAGGGGATACTTCACGTACGCGCGCTCCTCCTTCTGCGCGCCCGGGGCGTAGTGCTGTACCTTGATGCTGGTCATGTCGTGCAGCCCGAGAAAGTCGCAGACGAAGCGGGCCGGGGCGAAGCCGCCACGGGCGATGGCGATCACGACGTCCGGGGCGAAGCCGGAGTCGCGGATCTGGCAGGCGAGCTGGTAGCTCAGGTCGTACACGGCCTGCAGCGAGACCAGTTCGCATTGCATGGCTTTGGGCATCAGGCCTCCAGAAGTCTTTCTGTGTTTCTAGCACAGCCGCATTCGCCCCGGTTTGACCCCCGTCAGTCGCATCGAGGCTTGCCTGCGGATACGCCCTCTGATAACAAGGGAATCACCCGAAGAGGAGGCGCGGCGCATGATTCCCGACTACGAAGAAAAACGAAATTTCCCTCGCATGACCCTCAACTGCGAGGCTGCCGTCACCGATCCCGAAGCCGGCCAGACCTTCAAGACCATGGTGATCAACCTGAGCGGCGGCGGGGCGATGTTCAATGCCGAGCACGAATTCCGCGTCGGGGCGCTGCTGGACTTGCGGGTGGACTCGGCCACCGGCGACCGGCCGCCCTTCGAGGCGCGCATCAAGGTGATCCGCTGCGAGCCGCGCGACAAGGGGGGCTTCCAGATCGCCTCGGTGATCGAGCAGGTCCAGGGCAGCGGCGCTTAAGGATGATGGAGCCGGACCTGGAGGCCCTGGCTGAGGCGCTGGGCACCACGTTGCAGCAGTCGGGCCTGGTGGCCGCCGCGGCCGAGTCCTGCACCGGCGGCTGGGTCGCCAAGCTGATCACGGACATCGCCGGCAGTTCGGCCTGGTTCGACCGGGGTTTCGTCACCTACAGCAACGAGGCCAAGCAGGACCTGCTTGGCGTGCAGGCGGCTACGCTCGCGGCCTACGGGGCGGTGAGCGAGGCCACTGCCCGCGAGATGGCGGTCGGGGCCCTCACCCACAGCCGCGCGGATCTCGCGGTGGCGATTACCGGTATCGCCGGGCCCGGCGGCGGCAGTGCCGAGAAACCGGTGGGCACCGTCTGGATGGCTTGGGGACGGCGCGGTGCCGAGCCCGAGGCCGTGTGCCATCACTTCGAGGGCGATCGCGGGGCCGTGCGCGCCCAGGCGGCCGCCGAGGCGCTGCGGGGGCTGATCGCGCGTGCCCGCAGTACCTGATACCCACCGCCTGTTCTTCGCCCTGTGGCCGGATGGGCCAACCCGCGAGGCCCTGGGCAGGCTGCAGCGCGCGCTCCCGGTACGCGGCGGCCGGCCGATGCGCCACGAGAATATCCACCTCACGCTCGCCTTCATCGGCAACGTCGACGCCGACACCCGCGACTGCCTGGTCGACGCGGCACGCCAGGTGAGCGGCACGCCCGTGACCCTGCCGATCGAGCGGGTCGGCTACTTCCCGCGCCCGCGCGTGGTCTGGGCGGGGCCTCAGCGCACCCCCGAGGCCCTGCTCGAGCTGGCCGGGCACCTGAATCGCGCCCTGACTCCCTGTGGCTACGAGCCGGAGCGCCGCCCGTTTCGGGCCCACATCACGCTGTTTCGCAAGGTGGCGCGTGCGCCCAAACCCTTCGAGTTCGACCCGATCGCGTGGCAGGCGCCGGCCTTTCAGCTGGTCGAATCCATCCCCGAGCCGGGCGGGGTGCGCTACGCGGTGCTCGAGGAATTTCCGCTCGCCGGATAGGCCCCTGGAAAGGCCATGGCCTTTTTACGGGCCGCGGTTTCTGTGGGATAATCGCCGGCCTTACAGACGACAGATTCCAGACGCAGCACACCGGGGGAAACCGTGGACGACAATCGTAAAAAGGCGCTGGCCGCAGCGCTCGGCCAGATCGAAAGACAATTCGGCAAGGGTTCGGTCATGCGCATGGGCGATGCCGATGCCGTGCGTGACGTGGAGGCGATTTCGACCGGTTCACTGGCCCTGGATATCGCCCTGGGTATCGGCGGTCTGCCGCGCGGCCGCGTGGTCGAGATCTACGGTCCGGAATCCTCGGGTAAGACGACCCTGACCCTGCAGGTGATCGCCGAGGCCCAGAAGGTCGGCGGCACCTGTGCCTTCGTCGACGCGGAGCACGCGCTCGACCCGACCTACGCCGCCAAGCTCGGCGTGAACGTGGATGACCTGCTGGTCTCCCAGCCGGACACCGGCGAGCAGGCCCTGGAGATCGCCGACATGCTGGTGCGCTCCAGTGCCGTCGACGTGGTGGTCATCGACTCCGTCGCCGCGCTGACCCCGAAGGCCGAGATCGAGGGTGAGATGGGCGACTCCCACGTGGGCCTGCAGGCCCGCCTGATGTCGCAGGCGCTGCGCAAGCTCACCGCCAACATCAAGCGCTCCAACACCCTGGTGATCTTCATCAACCAGATCCGCATGAAGATCGGCGTGATGTTCGGCAACCCCGAGACCACGACCGGCGGGAACGCGCTCAAGTTCTACTCCTCCGTGCGCCTTGATATTCGCCGCATCGGCGCCATCAAGAAGGCGGACGAGGTGGTCGGCAACGAGACCCGCGTGAAGGTGGTCAAGAACAAGATGGCCCCGCCCTTCAAGCAGGCCGAGTTCGAGATCCTCTACGGCGAGGGTATCTCGCGCGAGGGCGAGATCATCGAGCTGGGTGTGAAGGAAGGCCTGGTCGACAAGGCGGGCGCCTGGTACAGCTACAACGGCGATCGTATCGGCCAGGGCAAGGACAACGTGCGCAACTTCCTGAAGGAAAACCCGGAGATCGCCCAGGACATCGAGCGCCAGTTGCGCGAGAAGCTGCTGCCGCAGAAGGCCAAGCCCGCCGAGGAGGCCGAGGCTGAAGCCGAAGCCTGAGCGAAGCTGCCGCGACGCGGCGATCGACCTGTTGGCCCGGCGCGAGCACTCGCGCCGGGAGCTGGCCTTCAAGCTCGCCCAGCGCGAGTTCGATGATGCCGAGATCGCCGCGGTACTCGACGCGCTCGAGGCCGAACGCCTGTTGAGTGACGCGCGTTTCGCCGAGGCCTATGTGCATGCGCGCGAGGCCCGCGGCTTCGGTCCCATGCGCATTCGGGCCGAGCTGAAGGAGCGGGGCGTGGATGATGCCCTGATCGAGGAACACCTGGATCAGGATCGCGAGGTCGTCGAGGCGCGCGCCCGCGAGCAGCATCGCAAGAAATTCGGAAGCCGCTCTCCCGAGAGTTATAACGAACGCGCCAGGCAGGCGCGTTTCTTACAGGGGCGCGGTTTTCCCAACGAGATCATCTGGCGCGTCGTGGGCGAGTCGGACTAGAAACAGCGACGGGGCGGTGATGTCCGGCCCGATGAGACCAATCGTAATCTGAATGTCGAACCATCTATGACCAGTAGCGCTGAGCTTCGCTCCCAGTTTCTCGAGTTCTTCAAGAGCAAGGGCCACGAGGTGGTGCCCTCGAGCCCGCTCGTGCCGGCCAACGACCCGACCCTGCTGTTCACCAATGCCGGCATGGTCCAGTTCAAGGACGTGTTCCTCGGCCGCGAGAGCCGCCCGTATTCGCGCGCAGCCAGCTCCCAGCGCTGCGTGCGCGCCGGCGGCAAGCACAACGACCTGGAAAACGTCGGCTACACCGCGCGCCACCACACCTTCTTCGAGATGCTGGGCAACTTCAGCTTTGGTGACTACTTCAAGCGCGACGCGATCCTCTACGCCTGGGAACTGCTCACCGAGGTCTACAAGATTCCGGCCGACAAGCTGTGGGTGACGGTCTACGAGACCGACGACGAGGCCTACGACATCTGGGCCAAGGAAGTCGGTGTGCCCACCGACCGCATCACCCGTATCGGCGACAAGCCCGACGGCGGCTCCGACAACTTCTGGCAGATGGGCGACACCGGCCCCTGCGGTCCCTGCACCGAGATATTCTACGATCACGGCCCGGACGTGGCCGGCGGCCCGCCCGGTACCCCGGAAGAGGACGGCGACCGCTACATCGAGATCTGGAACCTCGTGTTCATGCAGTACGACCGCGACACGAAGGGCAACCTCAACCCGCTGCCCAAGCCCTCGGTGGACACCGGCATGGGCCTTGAGCGCCTGGCCGCCGTCATGCAGGGCGTGCACAGCAACTACGAGATCGATCTGTTCCAGAACCTGATCAAGGCCATCGCGAAGCTCGCCGCCGTGAAGGACCTGGACACGCCCTCGCTCAAGGTCATCGCCGATCACATCCGTTCCTGCAGCTTCCTCATCACCGATGGCGTGCTGCCCTCCAACGAGGGGCGCGGCTACGTGCTGCGTCGCATCATCCGCCGCGCCGCGCGCCACGGCCACCAGCTCGGCGTGACCGATCCGTTCTTCCACAAGCTGGTGAAGCCGCTGGTGGACGAGATGGGCGAGGCCTACCCGGAACTGGCCAACGCGCAGGCGCAGGTCGAGCGCGTGCTCAAGCAGGAAGAGGAACGCTTCAACGAGACGCTGGAACAGGGTCTCAAGATCCTCGAAGAGGACATCAAGCAGATGGCCGGCACCGAGATCCCCGGCGAGACCGTGTTCAAGCTCTACGACACCTACGGCTTCCCAGTGGATCTCACCAACGACATCGCGCGCGAGCGCGGCTTGAGCCTCGACATGGCAGGCTTCGAGCGCGAGATGGAAGGCCAGCGCAGCCGCGCCCGTGCGGCCAGCCAGTTCGCCGAGGACTACAGCCAAGCGGCACAGGTCGAGGCCGAGACGCAGTTCACCGGCTACGACCGCCTGGAAGACGAGAGCACGGTGGTGGCGCTCTTGAAGGGTGGCCAACCGGTCGAGGTCCTGGAGGCGGGCGAGGAGGGCATCGTGGTGCTCGATCGCAGCCCGTTCTACGCCGAGTCCGGCGGCCAGGTCGGCGATGCCGGCGTGCTCACGGCCGAGGGTCTGCGCTTCGAGGTGCGCGACACCCAGAAGCAGGCCAAGGCCTGGCTGCACATCGGCGACCTCAAGCAGGGGCGCCTGACCCAGGGCATGACGCTGAAGGCGACCGTCGACGGCGAACGCCGCGAGGCCATCAAGCTCAACCATTCGGCCACCCACCTCATGCATGCCGCCCTGCGCCAGGTGCTGGGCGAGCACGTGCAGCAGAAGGGCTCGCTGGTCACTCCGGACCGCCTGCGTTTCGACTTCTCCCACTTCGAGCCGGTCACGCGCGAGCAGCTCGGCGAGGTGGAACGCATCGTCAACGCGCAGATTCGCGCCAACCAGGATACCTCTGCCCAGGAGATGTCCATGGACGAGGCCCTCGATGCCGGAGCCCTGGCCCTGTTCGGCGAGAAGTACGGCGATCGGGTACGCGTGCTCAAGATCGGCTTCTCGACCGAGCTTTGCGGCGGCACACACGTGGAGCGCGTCGGCGATATCGGCCTGTTCAAGATCGTGTCCGAGTCCGGCGTGGCCTCCGGCGTGCGCCGCATCGAGGCGGTGACCGGCGACAACGCGCTCAACTGGATCGACAACCAGGCCGAGCGCCTGGATCGCGTGGCCGAGCTGGTCAAGGGCAGCCGCAACGACGCCGACGAGAAGGTTCAGCAGCTCGTTGAGCGCTCCCGCGGCCTGGAAAAGGAAATCGAGCGTCTCAAGGCCAAGCTCGCCTCCCAGGCCGGTAGTGACCTGGCCTCACAGGCCGTCGACATCGACGGCATCAAGGTACTCGCGGCGAAGCTCGAGGGCGCCGACCCCAAGTCGCTGCGTGATACCGTCGATCAGCTCAAGAACAAGCTGCAGCATGCGGCCATCGTGCTGGCCACGGTGGACGGGGATCGCGTCAGCCTCGTGGCCGGGGTGACCAAGGACGAGACCAGCCGCATCAAGGCCGGCGAGCTCGTCAACCTGGTCGCCCAGCAGGTCGGCGGCAAGGGTGGCGGACGCCCCGACATGGCGCAGGCCGGGGGCAAGGACCCGTCCGGGCTGGAAAGCGCTCTGGAGGGCGTTCCGGCCTGGGTCCAGTCGCAGCTCGACTGAGCCGGCGACGGGGCGGAGTCTTTAAGCGTTTGCTTATTTAGTGTTTAATTAGCCGCTTTTCGGCATGGAGCTTTATGGCCCTCATCGTCCAAAAATACGGTGGTACCTCGGTCGGCACGATCGAGCGCATCCAGAACGTCGCCGAGCGGGTGATCAAGGCCCGCGACAACGGCGATGATATCGTCGTCGTGGTCTCCGCCATGTCCGGCGAGACCAACCGCCTGGTCGACCTCGCCAAGGGCATCGACCCGCGAGCCGCTGGCCGCGAGCTCGACGTGCTGCTCTCCACCGGCGAGCAGGTGACGATCGCGCTGCTGGCCATGGCGCTGGAAAAGCGCGGCTATCCCGCCCGTTCCTTCACCGGTTCCCAGGTGCACATCCTGACCGACAGCGCCCACAACAAGGCGCGCATCCGCGACATCGACGACACGCGCATGCGCCGCGAGCTCGACGCGGGTCGCGTGGTTGTTGTGGCCGGCTTTCAGGGCGTGGACGAACACGGCAACATCACTACGTTGGGTCGCGGCGGCTCGGATACCACGGCCGTGGCGCTGGCCGCCGCGCTCAAGGCCGACGAGTGCCAGATATATACCGACGTCGACGGTGTCTACACCACCGACCCGCGCGTCGTCTCCCACGCTCGACGCCTGAACCGGATCACCTTCGAGGAAATGCTCGAAATGGCGAGCCTGGGCTCCAAGGTGCTGCAGATCCGGGCCGTGGAATTCGCCGGTAAGTACAACGTGCCGCTGCGCGTACTCTCCAGTTTCGCCGAGGGTGGGCCGGGAACGCTGATCACGATTGAGGAAGATGTAATGGAACAGGCGCTGATTTCGGGTATCGCATTCAACCGCGACGAGGCCGAGCTCACGGTGTCCGGTGTGCCGGACCAGCCCGGTGTGGCCTACAAGATCATCAGCTCGGTCTCCGACCTGAACGTCGAGATCGACATGATCGTGCAGAATGTCGGTGCCGATGGCATGACCGACTTCACCTTCACCGTGCACCGCAACGACTACGAAAAGTCGCTCGACGCGCTCAAGGCCGTGGCCGGCGATCTTGGCGCACGTGAGGTATCTGGCGACACCAAGATCGTCAAGGTATCGCTGGTGGGCGTGGGCATGCGCTCGCACGCCGGCATCGCCAGCAAGATGTTCGAGCTGCTGGCCAAGGAAGGGATCAACATCCGCATGATTTCGACCTCCGAGATCAAGATCTCGGTGGTCATCGACGAGAAGTACCTGGAACTGGCCGTGCGCGCGCTGCACGACGGTTTCGAGCTGGAGAAGGAGCCTGCCACGCAGGAGTAGTCACGAAAGTCACCTGATCGGGACTGATCAGGACAGCATTGCCGTCAAATGTAGCAAGTTTGTAAAACTTGCGTTTTGCCGTCACATTCCCTGTCCGATATTTCTTACACTATAGATAGACCAATAAGAAATAGGCGCTGCCCACGAGCAGTCGCCGCTGCCAAGCAAAGGGAACTGACCCGGAAAAGAAATACCGGGCTGACACAGGGGATCAGGGCCGGGAGGCCCTGGAAAACGAGTTCGGGCGACGGATCGAAGCACATGGATCGGCTGTTTGCCCAACGCAATGGTGATTGAAGCAAAGCAGGAGATAGGACAATGCTTATTCTGACTCGTCGTGTCGGTGAGACCCTCATGATCGGTGATGAGGTCTCGGTGACTGTACTTGGCGTCAAGGGAAACCAGGTGCGTATCGGTATCAACGCACCGAAAGACGTTTCCGTGCATCGAGAAGAGATCTACGAGCGCATCAAGCGCGAACAGGACGACGCACCCAGCAGCGCGATGGGCGGCGAATAAAGGGGTGGTTCACACCCCTTTGTCTCTTTATTTTCCTCACCCGGGCAGGTATCCTTTCACCTCGCTGATTTCAGGCGAATGGTGACTTCGCGGCATTGCGGAAGCCACCCGATTCGGAGAGCTGGCCGAGTGGCTGAAGGCGCACCCCTGCTAAGGGTGTATAGGGGAAACTCTATCGAGGGTTCGAATCCCTCGCTCTCCGCCATATAAATAAAAAAGGGGTCCCGGTTGCTGGGACCCCTTTTTTATTTATCAAGACGTTAGGTATTCGAACCCTCGATAGAGATAAATGAGGCGGTTCGATCGCCGAGCGCCAGCGAGGCAACGGCGACCAACGGGAGCCCATCCCTCGCTCGGCCGGCGGAATCGATTTTCCGCCGGGTGATGTCGGCGGTTGTTAACCCCCACCCCTTGAC